>Ga0181536_10000679_pt1 | contig 40694 bp, 36 predicted proteins | sample PEATcosm2014_Bin_41_FD_121105 | JGI IMG/M metagenome (GOLD analysis project Ga0181536, IMG submission 121105) | Peatland microbial communities from MTU Mesocosm Facility, Houghton, MI, USA - PEATcosm2014_Bin17_60_metaG | ecosystem: Environmental > Terrestrial > Soil > Wetlands > Peat | place...
GGACGACCTTCTTGGAACCTTGGCCTTCAGCCGGCCGCCACCGCTCGGGCCATGAGTGTTTCGTGAAAAACGGCATTCCGGTGGTCAGGACAAACGCGTCAGGTCAAAATGAGAACTGCTGGTTGCTGGCGGCGATCCATGGTGGACGATCTGGATAAAATGTACGACGTCGCCGCTCAAGGCGGAAACGGCGCGCCGGAATGGCCGCGACGGCCGGAAAGATTTGCAGCCGCCAATCTTATTCAAGCCTGTCGTCAGATCGTGGGGGCTCACCACCCGCGCGGCGCATGATCCGGTCGAAGGCGGAAAAATCGGCCTTCTCGCGCCGCTCCGCGAAGAAGGCGGCGGTGTTCATGGCGGCGAGCTTTTCCGCCACCGCCGTGGCGACGAATTGATTGACGCTGATGCCATCCGCTTTCGCGCGCCGTTCAACCTCCGCCTTGACCGACAGCGGCAAACGCAGCGGATAGGTGCTGTGTGGCTTCTTCATCCCCTGATCCTCCTGACAGCTTCGCCCGGTGTCAGCACGTCCACCCCGAACTGGAGCGGTACCGATCCGAAATCCCGCCGATTGAAAGTGACAATGGCCGCGGCCCCGCCATTCACCGCCGCCTCAAGCACCAACTCATCGTCCAGGTCGCGCAGCCGCGGACGCCATATGAAGTGGCTTTCGACCGGTTCGGCCAGCGCCACGACGGCGGCGACGAAGATTTCGACCTCCCCCGGACTGAGACCGGACGCCGCGACGTGCTCCAGCCGCCCGCGGGTAGCCTCGTATTCCAATGCCAGGGCGACATTGGCGAGCATCGTTATCTGGCCACGGCGTGCGGCACCGAGGAGAACGGCCGACGCACCAGCCGGAGTTCGCATCGCCGCCACGACGACGTTGGTATCCAGAACGAATCTCACATCGCGGGTGATGTCACATTCGGGTGATGTCACATTGTGGTGATATTACAATCAAACGTTCGCAAGGTTCACCATTCGTCGCCGCGACATGCCCACGACGGACCGTGTCGCCGGACCGCACCGCCAGTCATGCAGGACGCCTGACTATCCGCATCGGGGCGAAACCAACGTCATTGAGCCGCGGCAAACCCGGACCGTCGGTCGCGGTGACGGGCGACGCCAGACCAACCGGCCGTGGCACGCGATTTCATGGCGATCCGTATGAAATCCCAGGCCATCATGGCCGTCCGGCCCGATCGGAGATTGACGCGGAACGGCAACCATTTCCTGGCCGCTCCTGGTGAACGATCCGGCTGGCGGCGTCACTCGCGGGGCCGCGTCGGCTGGTTTTCCGGCGACACTTCGGTGACAGACCGTCGCGGCCGCCGAATCCGCTTGCATCTTTCGCGCCGCACAACGATATAGGCCTCGTCATTCCAGGATCGCGTGATTGACGCCCCTGCCCGAGTTCGCTCCGGCCTGGCCGTCTTCCCGGAATTTCTCATTTACCGACCGTCCGTCCCCATTGGATCACGCTGGGACATGGACAACAGGCACCGGCATGGCTGGTGCTGGAGCATTCATCCCTCGTGACAAGTCTGAACTTCGCGGGCCTCGGCCTGCCCGACACCCTGTTGCATGCGCTGACGGCGCACAAATTCACCACTCCCACGCCAATCCAGGTCGATGCCATCCCCCCGCTGCTGGCGGGACGGGATCTTCTGGGCATCGCGCAAACCGGCAGCGGCAAGACGTTCGCCTTCGCCCTGCCGATCCTGACGCATTTGCTGGCGGAACCCCGGCGTCCGGCGCCGTTCCAGACCAGGGCGCTGATCCTGGCCCCAACCCGGGAACTCGCCCTGCAGATCGACGAGGCAATTCGGTCGATCAGCGCCGGATCCCGCATCCGCACCGTCGTGATCATCGGCGGCGCCAGCCGGTTCCGCCAGTGCGAGGCCATGCGCCGCGGCGCCGAAATCGTCATCGGCACCCCCGGCCGCGTGCGCGACCTGATGAACACCCGCGAACTGTCGATCGCCACCGCCGAGCGCTTCGTCCTCGATGAGGCCGATCGCATGCTCGATCTGGGCTTCATCAAGGACATTCGCCACATCGTGAGCGCCCTGCCCACCCGCCGGCAGTCGGCGTTGTTCTCGGCGACCATGCCGGGCGAGATCGCCTCTCTGGCCGCCAGTCTGCTGCGCGACCCGGTCCGGGTGGAGATCGCCCGGGAAGAGGCCACCGCGCCGAAGATCGCCCAGTCGGTCCGCTTCGTCACCACGTCGGGGAAGCAGGCGCTGCTGGCCGAACTGCTGAATGAGCCCGCGTTCAAACGGGTGCTCGTGTTCACTCGCACCAAACACGGCGCCAACAAGGTGGCGGAGCGCCTGGAAGCGACCGGCGTTCAGGTCGACGCCATCCACGGCAACAAAAGCCAGCCGCAACGGGAACGCGCGCTGCGCGACTTCCGCACCGGGCGCGCGCGGGTGCTGGTCGCCACCGACATCGCCGCGCGCGGCATCGACGTGACCGGCGTATCGCACGTGATCAATTTCGACCTGCCCGCTGAGCCCGAGAGCTATGTCCACCGCATCGGCCGCACCGCGCGCGCCGGCGCCGAGGGCATCGCGATCGCGTTTTGCGACCCGGGCGAACGCTCGACGCTGCGCCAGATCGAGAAGCTGATGGGCGAAAAGATTCCGGTCGTCGGCGAAACCCCGGCCGAGACCCATCAATCGCGCCCGCAACCGCCGCAAAACCGCCGTGGCGGGCCGGGGCGCTGGCAATCGCAACGGTCCGGCCAGCGCGGCATGCGCTCGGCCGCCTGAACTCGCGTTCCCCACGAGACCCGGCGGGTCTCCCGTGGGGTATCGCGCGCCATCCTTTCCCAGTCATCGCATCCGCGGGCCGCGCCCGTGAGCTGGCGCGGCCGCCGGCCGGACCATGATGGCGGCAGGCGTGCAGCCCGGCCGGAAAATGCGCTAACTGATGCCTGATCTCGGTGTCCGCCCAGGGGGAGCGGTGGCATGGCACGCGCTTATCTGGGCGTTTTCGGGCTGTTGTTGGTCGCCTGGCTCTGCAGTGAAGACCGGCACCGGATTCGCTGGCGTACCGTGATTGGCGGGTTGCTGCTGCAACTGGCCGCCGCGCTGCTGCTGATCGGCGTTCCCGGCGCCAACCGGGCGATGTTCCTGTTGAACGACGCCGCGTCCGCGCTGCATCGCGCGACCGAGACCGGGACCGGCTTCGTGTTCGGCTACCTCGCCGGGCCGCCTTTGCCGTTCGCGGAAACCCACCCTGGCGCCAGTTTTATCCTGGCATTCCAGGCGTTGCCGCTCGTGCTGACGATCAGCGCGCTGGCCTCGCTGCTGTTCCATTGGGGCGTGTTGCAGTTCGTGACCGGCCTGTTCGCCCGGCTGCTGCGCCGGGTCCTCGGCATTGGCGGGCCGCTGGCGCTGGGTGCCGCGGTGCACGTGTTCGTCGGCATGATCGAGGCACCGTTGCTGGTGCGCCCATACCTCGCCCGCATGCAGCGCGGCGAGTTGTTCGCGCTGATGACCTGCGGCATGGCCGGAGTCGCGGGCACCGTCATGGTGATCTACGCCGCGTTTCTGGCGCCGATCGTGCCGAACGCTCTGGGCAACATCCTGATCGCGTCGGTGATCTCCACGCCCGCCGCGCTGGCGGTCGCCGCGTTGATGGTGCCGTTCGATCGGCCCGAGCCGGCGGAAGCCAGCTTCATCATTCACGACAAACCGACCGGCCCGATGGACGCGCTGGTCAAAGGCACCATGGATGGTGTGCCGATCCTGGCGGCGATCATCGCCACCTTGCTGGTGACGGTGGCCCTGGTCGCGCTGGTGAACATCGCGCTCGCCTTGTGCCCGGACTGGAGCGGCGCGCCGGTCACCTTGCAACGTCTGTTCGCCCTGCCCTTCCGCCCCATCCTCTGGCTGATCGGCGTCCCCTGGGCTGAAACTCAGGCCGCCGCGTTGCTCATGGCGAGCAAGACCGTGCTGAACGAATTCGTCGCCTATCTGGATTTTTCCCGCCTGCCACCGGACAGTTTCACGCCGCGCACGCGGATGATCCTGACCTACGCGCTGTGCGGCTTCGCCAATTTCGGCAGTCTGGGGATCATGATCGGCGGCCTCGGCGCCATGGTGCCAGAGCGCCGGCATGAGGTCGTGGCTCTTGGCATGCGCTCCATTCTGGGCGGGACGCTGGCGACCTGCATGAGCGGGGCGGTGGCGGGCGGGCTGATGTGAGACGGAATGCCCGGGGTGCGGGCGGCGCGTCACGGGTTCTTGTATCGCTTCGCCGCCGCTGATGCATCTCGGGCAATGGGTTGAGGTACTGGCGATCGGCCGCCTCAAAGCCCGAGAACGACCCGCAGCACTTCGGGATTATTGGCGTGCACCCCCAGGATCGACAATTTTTGTATGCCACGAAAAATAGCTCTCTGGTCGTCGTTATAAATTCCCGCGATGTCCCACTTATCGATCATCGCCCCCCACTCACGGATCAACAGGGTATCGGTCTGGCTCGTCATGTCCAATATGTGCGCGAACTGGAAGTTGGCATATCGGGCGCGTATGCCAGGGTGCATCACCAGGAACGTCGTGAACAGGCGTTCGAATATGAAAGGAAAGTAAACGGATTTGCTGTTTTCATAAGGGATTTCATCGAAGACATCTATTATTTTCTCGGCATGCATCGACAGGGTGCTGACGAACGTCATGAACTGATCCCAGAATTTCGCGGTGCCCGCCCAGATATTCGAAAACAGCAGCGTGTTTTTCGTGCTTCTTGGAAAGTTGGTTAAATCCACCGCGATGCCGGCCGCGGCAAAGACCCGTGACGCCCGCGCGCACAGACCAGGGTACCATAATTCACCATGTTCCCAGATATTATAGGACAGATAATAATAGTGCGGGAATGGGTTGATGAACCACACGTCGTAGTCTGGATTATTTTCGATGAACGCGTTGAATACCTTGCCGTTGATCCCGGTCTTCGCGGAAAATTTCGGCGATAGCAGACCGCTGACGGGATATTCCCGATGCAACCCTTGTCGCCAAAAATTCAGCATGTGGGCGGTTTCTCGCCGTTCCGGCTGAGGGTCGGCGGTGACATCGAACGGCAGAAAGTCAGGATCGACGGTATCCACCATGCCCGGCGCGTGGCAAATCGTGTGAATTCCGGTCCGTCGTGATTGCATTCTCAGCACCCATCTCGGTTATCGCGCGACGCCGCGGCCTGGGTAAAACGGCGAGAGCCACAGCGGCAATTCCCTTCGCCGCTCACCGCGCGGCCCGCGGACGCTTATACCCCGGTGAAAAAAAACGAGCGGACTTCAAGGTCGAATCTCTCGTGCTCGTGCAGGATCGAGTCGCGATACATCCGTTGCGCACCGGCGTGCGCCTCCGGTTCGTCGCAGATCGCATTGACCGTCTCGTGCAGGCGACCGGTCGCGACGTCGTCCTCGGTGAACAGATACTCCGCCGGCAGCGGATGGTCGGGAAAGCAGCGTGCCGCGCCCGCCGCGTGCAGCAACACGACCGCGCCGGCGATGGCGGCCTCCCGCGGCACGCGATCTTTGCCGGGGTGATTGCCGAAGTCGATGTAGATGCGCGCATCGAACAGCGCATCCCGCACCCGCGCCTTGGTCATTCCCCGAATTGGCAGAAACTCGACCGGATGCCGCAGCGCGCCCCGCCCTTCGATGAAGCGGGCCGCGAGTTCCGCGCCCTTGTTGGGAAAAAAGCAGATGGTGTTGCTACGTTCCGAGATCGGCGGATTCTCCGAATCGATCAGACCGCGGCGGATGAAATCCGGGTCGGTGTAGTCCGACAGCGCGTGATAGCGCGCCGCGCTGTTCGCATGCAGGAGCGCACGCGCGTAGTCGCTTTGATGCAGGTGCACCAAACCCGGGTCGGCGAAAAACCGCCGCCGGTACGGCACATCCAGCAGGGCCGGGTTCTCCGGAATGGCGTTATCGACCGACAACCACCACAGCGCGCGCTGATAACGCGGGTCCGGGATCGCCGCGAGCGCCGACAACACTTCGGGCAGGACCACGAGCGTGTCCGGCCCCAACCGCGCCTCTCGCAGCACCTGTGGCTGGTATCGCGCGAAATACCCGGGAATTGGCGAAGCACCCGCGTGGCACCGCAGAATATCGCCGTCGAGTTCAAGCCGGGAGAATGGGGCGTAGTATGCCATGTGTGCCGTGCCGCCGTGCCGGGCGATCTGGTAGCCCAACTGGTGCAGTGCCTCGCATCCGCCGTTCAAGTACTCGGGACAGAAAATCAGCACGTCGTCGAAGACCTTGCGCACACCAGCCTGCCGATCACCATGGTTCGCTTGAGCGTGGAACAGATGCCTGGTTGAGCGCCGCGGGCGGGACTTCGCTCAGGCCCGCGGTGCAATCTGGCAGGGAATACTGAACGAGGCCTTAACATGCGGCCTGATTCCGCCCGGACCTGGACGCACGCCAACCATTTCGAATCGAAGGGTTCACAAGCGATTAAGATCGCATCCAGCGGAAGGCGAATTTCGACTCGCTCGACCGAGTCTGATCGCCGCGCTGCTCAGAGTTTCCGATCAGACTGAGCCGGCCGGTGCTCCGCCGCTGTCATGGTTCCGTCCCCGTCATTGTCCCACCCCTGCCATTGTCCCGCCCCTGTCATTGCGAGCGCAGCGAAGCAATCCCCCGCGCATGGAGATTGCTTCGCTGCGCTCGCAATGACAGAGGGACGGGTTCGTGGCGGCGCAAGCTGCTCGCGGCGCATGATCATGAATACGGAATGTCATGTCCTGGCGGCCACGATTCCCGAGGCCAGGTCTTCAATCCGCGACCATCACGCTCGCGCCGCGACCCACGCCCGATGCGATCACAGCGAGAATTGCTGATGCAGCACCGGCATCTCCACCCTCCCCTCCGGCACCAGCGCGGCGAACCGTGCCATCGCCTCCGGTTCCCCATGCACGAGGAAGGTTGTGCCGGCACCGCTGACGGCGCGGCGCCAGGCCAGCAACTCAGGCTGATCGGCATGGGCGGAAAAGCCGTTGATGGTATGCACCCTGGCCCGCACCGGGATGTCCTCGCCGAACAGATTGATGCTGTCCGCGCCGTCGATGATCCGCCGCGCCGGCGTGCCCAAAGCGGCGAAACCGACGAACACGATGCCAGCCTGCGACCGCCAGATGTTGTGCCGCAGGTGGTGCCGGACCCGCCCGCCCGTGCACATGCCCGACCCGGCGATGATGATCGCGCCACCAACGATCCGGTTGATCGCCATCGAGTCCGAGGCGTCGCGAGTGAAATGCAGACCCGGAACATGAAACGGATCCACGCCGTCCCGGAACAGCGCGGCGAGCTCCGGCCCGTAACATTCCGGGTGGCGTTCAAAGATCTCGGTGGCCGAAATCGCCATCGGCGAATCGAGGAACACCTGCACCGAAGGCTTCACCCGCCCCGCCGCGATTCCCCCCCGAATCACATACAAAATCTCCTGGGCGCGCTCCAGCGCGAAGGTCGGCACGATCACGTTGCCGCCCCGTGTGAACGTGTCCTGGATCGCGGTGAGGAACTCCTCCACCGACTCCGGGTACGGCCGATGTTGCCTGTCGCCGTATGTGGTTTCCATCACCACCGCGTCCGCGGCAGGCGGCGGCGCGGGCGCCCCGAGCAGCGGCCGTCCGGCGCCGCCAATGTCGCCCGAGAACAGGATCCGCCGCGCCGTCCCATTTTCCCGCGCTTCCAGCAGCACACTCGCCGAGCCGAGGATATGCCCGGCGTCATGGAACGTCGCGCTGAGCCCATCCACGATCGTAACGGTCTCGCCGTACCCGACGCCTGGCGCGAAACGATCCATCGCGTCCAGGGCATCGATCAGCGAGTAGAGCGGCACGTCATCCGCGTGGTGCCGGTCGTGCCGGCCGTGCCGGGTGCGCCGCCTTGCTTCCTCTTCCTGCAAATGCGCCGAATCCAGCAGCACGAGGCGGGCGAGATCGCGCGTGGCCGCGGTCGCGATGATCTTGCCGCGGAAGCCTTGTTTCACCAGCAACGGCAGACGTCCGCAATGGTCCAGATGGGCATGCGTGAGCAATACGGTATCGATGCGCGCCGGCTCGAAGCCGAACGGCTCCGCGTTGTCCCGTTCCAGCTCGCGGCTGCCCTGCAACAGGCCGCAATCGATCAGAACGCGGTGGCCGTTCGCCTCGACCAGATGGCAGGAGCCGGTGACGGTCCGCGCCGCGCCGTGGAATGACAATTTCATTGGGTCGCATCCGGCTCCAGCAACGGCGCCCCGGCGGCTTCGTACCAGCGCAGGATGCCGTGCCACGTGTCCTCCGCGGTCTCCGCGAACCAGAACAGTTCGCGGTCCTCGGGGTCGATCATGCCCTCTTCGACCAGGAAGTCCGGGTCGAACACGCGCCGCCAGTAGGCCTCGCCCACCAGCACGACCGGCAGCGGGGCGATTTTGCGGGTTTGCACCAGGTTCAGCACCTCGAACAATTCGTCCATTGTGCCGTAGCCGCCGGGGAACACCACCAGGGCGCGGGCGCGCAGCAGAAAATGCAGCTTCCGTATGGCGAAGTAATGAAAGCTGATGCAGAGCTCCGGCGCCACGTAGGGGTTCGGGTACTGCTCATGCGGCAACGTGATGTTCAGCCCGATCGATTTGCAGCCCAGGTCGTGGGCGCCGCGGTTGGCGGCTTCCATGATGCCGGGCCCGCCGCCGGTCATGATCATGACACGCCCGCCCCGCGCGCGCGTCGAGGCCGCGCCAACCAGGCCGCCGAACGCGCGGGCGATGTCGTAGTAACGACTGTTGGCCTCGACCCGCCGCGCGATCGCCAACCGGCGTCGCGCGGCCGCGTCGTCCGCCGGCGCGGCGGCACAGGCTTCGGCCTGTCGGCGCGCCGCCCGCGGCTCGGCGACGCGGGTACCGCCGAACACCACAATGGTGTGGGCGACGCCGTGTTCGTGCAGCAGCAACTCCGCCTTGAGATAATCGAGTTGCAACCGCACGCCGCGGGTATCGTTTCGGGCGAGAAAATCGACATCCCGGTCGGCTTCCCGATAACTGGGATGTTGCACGATCGCCCGTACCGCGTCGGCCGCGGTCGCATCGTCTTCCACGGATTTCGGCTGGTGCCACGGCAAGGCCGAGCGCCGCACGGTCGGATGCGGCACCGGCGGCAGTCCGGAGGTCTCCCCCGGGTTGACGATGCGACGCCGAGTCACCGCGGGTCCCTCCGGACGGCCTGGCTGGTGGCGAACAGCGCATGGGTGGTGGGTCGCATCGTGTGACTCCTCGGGACCGCGGCCCAGAGCGGTGGTGAACTCATGCCGAGACGCGGCCATCCTGGCCTCGCGCCGCCGATCGGGAAAGGCCTGATGGTGCGTTGCCCGCCCGGTGCGGGTTCCACCGGGAGTCTTCCGCACCCTCCAAACCGTCCGCGCGGCTCCGGCGGCCGCCGCGCCAGCCGTCGATGCCTGGTTTCAGCGGTCTATTCGTGTTCCGGCGAGCCTGGTTCGGACCTGAGCGTGTCGCTTCCCGCCGCCGGTTCAGACCGGGTTTCTTCGCGAAGTTCCGGGTTGGGCGCGGCGCCATTTACCGTCTGTTCATGAACCGGCGCGATACTGACGCGAGCGCCCGCCAGGCCCCAGGGGGTCCCCGCGGTAGCCGGACGATCAGGAGCGTGATGCCATGGCAACATCGGACGACGACGATATCGCGGTACGGGCACGCTTCATCGGCCTTGATGCCGCGGCGTGCGGCCTGTTGACGGCATTCTGGCCCGCCATCGAGCCGGAACTGCCAGGGATCATCGACGGGTTCTATCAACACGTGGTCGCGGTCCCGCATCTCCGGCAGCTGGTCGGGGACCAGATCCCCCGCCTGAAGCAGACCCAGACGGCGCATTGGCGGCGGCTGTTCTCCGGTCGCTTCGATGCCGGTTATCTCACCGGCGTGCGGACGATCGGCCTGGTGCATCACAAGATCGGGCTGGAGCCGCGCTGGTATATCGGCGGCTACACCTACGTGCTCAATCGCCTGATCGCGTTGGCGCTGCGAACCCATCGCTGGTCGCCCGGCAGGCTTCCGGCCCTGATCGCCGCGGTGAATGCCGGCGTCATGCTCGAAATGGACATCGCCATTTCCGGTTACCAGGAGGCGTTGCTGGCCGAGCGGGCGCGGCGCTCCGGACGGCTCGATGTCCTGCTGCGCGCGTTCGAGGGGAAGACCGCCGGCCTGGTTGGGTTGGTCGCCTCGGCGGCGACCGAACTGGAAGCCACGGCCCGCGCCATGTCGGAAACCACCAGTGAAACCACCCAGCAGGCGGCCAACGTCGCCGGCGCGGTCGAGGCGGCCAGCGTCAACGTGCAGACCGTCGCCTCCGCCGCCGAGGAATTGTCGGCCTCGGTCGGGGAAATCGCCCGCCAGGTGACGCAATCATCCGAGATCGCCGACCGAGCGGTCGAGGATGCCAATCGCACCGACGCCATCGTCAAGACCCTGGCGGACGGGGCGCAGAAAATCGGTGAGGTCGTGAGCCTGATCAGCGCCATCGCCGGGCAGACCAATCTGCTCGCGCTGAACGCGACGATCGAGGCGGCGCGGGCCGGCGATGCCGGCAAGGGTTTCGCCGTAGTCGCCGCCGAGGTGAAGGGACTGGCGAACCAGACGGCGAAGGCCACCGACGATATCCGCCAGCAGGTCGCGCAGATTCAGGTGGCGACCAAAGAGGCGGTGACCGCGATCGAGGCGATCTCCCAGACCATCGGCGAATTGAGCCGCATCGCGACGGCGATCGCCTCGGCGGTCGAGGAGCAGGGCGCGGCGACCCAGGAAATCGCCCGCAACGTGCATGAGGCAGCGATGGGCACGCATCAGGTCAGCATCAATATCAATGGGGTCAGTCGCGGCGCGATGGAGACCGGGACGGCCGCGTCGCAGGTGCTCGATGCCGCCGGCGACCTGTCCCGCCAGGCGGAACAGCTCAGCGGCGATGTCCAGCGGTTCATCAGCGATGTGAAGGCAGCATGAACCGGCGGCGATCGACTGGTGGTTCAAGCGCCGCCGACCGGTGGTTCAGGGGCCGCCGAAATGAAGGCCAGGGCGGCCCCCGCCGATATCCCACGGTGCCCGCGTGCGGCGGCGCGTGGCGCCCGCGGGTCGGTTGCCGACGGCGGCTGGGCGCCACGCTCCCGCACCGCCGGATACCTCCATCCAAGGTGACCCGTCGCGGTGGCCGATAGTAGGATCGGCGGATGGACCACGATGCGGTTTCCTATGGGCAACTGATCCGGCTGCCCAACGTCCTCGCGTTGCTGGCGGCCGCCTGCCTCACGCGGCTGGCGAGCCGGATGTTCGCGATCGTCATCGTGTTCCACGCGCTGGCGGCGTTTGGCTCGCCGCCGCTCGCGGGTTGGATTTCGTTCGCGGCGGTGGCGCCGGGCCTCGCGGTCAGCCCGTTCGCCGGAGCGTTTTTGGACCGCGCCGGGGCGGCGAGAGGCATCGTCGTCGATCTGGCCGTCAGCACCGGGCTTATCCTGACGCTCGCCGCCGCCGTTCGGCTGGGCCTGGCCGGTCCGCCGGTTTTGCTGCTACTGGCAGCGGCATACGCGCTAACCAGTCCGTTGAGCGCGGCCGGCATCCGGGTCCTGCTGCCGCGCTTCGTGCCGGCCCAGGCACTCGACCGGGCGAATGCGTTGGATACCGCGATTCATGGAGTGGTTGACGTGGGCGGGCCGTCGCTGGCTGGCGCGCTGATGGGGTTCGCCGGGGCGACACCGTCGTTTGTCGCGATCGCGGCATGCTACGGCGCGGCGGCGCTCTGCGTCGCCTTCGTCCGCGGTGCCAGGCCACCGCCGTCGCCCCGAGGATTTCTGGCCCAATCGTTGGAAGGGCTGGCGACCGTGTTCCGGCGTCCGCTGCTCCGCGGTCTCGCCGCCGGCTATGCCCTGAACAATTGCACCTGGGGCATCCTGGTGGTCGCCGTGCCGGTGTTGATGGCCCAGAGGTTTGCCGCCGGGACGTGGGAATCGGCCACCGGTTTGCTCTGGGCGGGCGCGGGTCTGGCGGGAAGCTTCGGCTCGCTGGCGGCGGGCCAGATACGGTTGCTCGGCCGGGAAGTGAAGGTGATGACGGCGTGCATGGCGCTGACCGCGCTCGCCGCCTGGCCGGTCGCGGGGGTGTTCGGCGTGATTGGTCTTGGCGTAGGGCTGGCGGTCGTCGGGTTGCTGGCCGGTCCGATCGACGTGGCCCTGCTGACCCTGCGGCAGCGGCGGACGGAACCGGCGCTTTTGGGGCGGATCCTGGCCGTGTCGATGAGCGTCAACACGGCGGGGTTTCCGATCGGAACGGCGCTTGGGGGAATGCTGGCGGCGTTCGCGGCCGCCGCGCTGGCGTCGCTGCCTGGCGCGGTGGCGACGTATTGGCTCATTCCGGTGGCGGATCGCTAACCGTGCCGGACAGCAGCCGCCCGCGCAGTTCCTCCGCCGTCACGCCGGCCGCGCGCAGGTCTCGCAACGTCATCGCCCGGTCCCGCTTGGCCAGCCGCCGCCCGGACGCGTCCGTCAGCAGCCGATGGTGCGCATACACCGGCGTTGGCCAGCCCATCAGCGCCTGCAGCAGCCGGTGCAGATGGGTCGCCGGCCTCAGGTCCTCGCCCCGCGTCACCATGGTCACACCCTGCAGCGCATCATCGTGGGTGACGCAAAGATGGTAGCTGTCCGGCGTGTCCTTGCGCGCCAGCACCACATCGCCGAAGCGGGCGGGGTCGGCGGCGATGCTGCCCTCGCCCGCTTCCTCGAACGTCAGGCCCGGGATCAGCGCGCGCGCCATGTCCAGCCGCAGCGCGTACGGCTGGTCCGCCCGGGCAGCCCGTTCGGCCTCGGACAGACCGCGGCAGGTGCCGGGGTACAACGGTCCGCCATCCGGCCCATGCGGGGCCGCCGCGATCACGTGCCGCTGAATGTCGGCGCGGGAACAGAAACACGGATACAGCAACCCCCGCGCCCGCAAGCTGTCCAGAACGGCGGCGTAATCATCCAAATGCGCGGACTGCACCCGGACCGAGCCGTCCCAGTCGAGGCCCAGCCACGTCAGGTCCTCCAGGATCGCGGCGGCGTATTCGGGCCGGCAGCGGACCGGATCGATGTCCTCCAGCCGCAACAGGAACCGTCCGCCCGCCGCCCGCGCGCGCCGCCACGCGATCAACGCCGAGAATGCGTGACCCACATGCAAATACCCGGTCGGACTGGGCGCGAATCGCGTGACGATGGACATGGACGTGCCCCTCTTACGGCATCCCGGTGCTTGTATTCGTCATCCCCGTGCTTTTGTTCGTCATTCCCGGGGCTCGCGTTCGTCATCCTCGGACTTGTGTTCGTCATTCCCGGGCCTGTGTTCGCCATCCCCGGGCTTGACCCGGGGATCAATGCCAGCAACGTGGCGCGAGAGGTCTCGGGGTCAAGGCCAATGGGCGCTAAAATACGGGCACAAATCTTTTGGCACTGCCGCTTCATCGTCATGGCCCGGCTTGTCCGGGCCACCTGAGGCGGCACCGTGCTGGTTCAGATGGCCCGGAAGCCGGGCCATGACGAATAAAGCACTTTTCCGAGCGACGGGTACCGCTATTTTAGCGCCCATGGGGGCAAGCCCGGGAATGGCGGGGCGAGCCCGGAAAGGAGGGAGCGTATCATGCCGGAGTTGTTGGAAGCCGTGCACTGGGGACCCGCCTCGAAGGGCACACCGAAGCAATTGGTGGTGCTGTGTCACGGCCTCGGCGCCGATGCCTACGACCTCATCGACCTCGCCCCCGCCTGGGCGGACGCCGCCCCGGACGCCTTGTTCGCCTCGGTCAACGCACCGGACGAGCATTACTCGGGCTTCGGCCGCCAGTGGTGGGCGGTGAGCGATCGCCGCCCCGAGGTCATGGAGGATGGCGTCCGCCGCGCCGCCGGTTTCCTGAACGCATTCCTCGACGCCGAACTGGCCCGCCTCGGCCTGCCGGACGATGCCTATGCACTGATGGGGTTCAGTCAGGGCGCGATGACGGTGCTGTTTACCGGCCCGCGGCGTCCGGTCGCACCGCGGGCGATCCTGGCGTTTTCCGGCGCCCTCATCGCGCCGGATACGCTGGCGGCGGAGCTTCAGAACACCGCACCCGTGCTGATCGTGCACGGGGAGGCCGATGGCCAGGTCCCGGTCCGCCGTTCCCGCGACGCCGAGGCGGCGCTGACGGCGGCGGGCGTGCCGGTTGAAAGCCTGTATGTGCCAACGCTTGGGCATGGCATCGACGACTCCGGCATCGCGATGGGCGGGTTGGCTCTGCGCCGGGCGTTTTCGTGACGAAGCCGTGAAACCGGGACCGCCCCGAGTCGCTCCGGTTGCGGCGACTCCTGGCCTCTGCCATAAGCCCTGTGGATTGATTGACGACGCGGCGGTGGACGGGGTCGATGTTCCATGACCCAGCCAGGGCTCGCGCCCGGACGTAAAGGGTCACTGCGTGCCTGACGGCGGATTTCACTTTCCCGCGCTGGTGTTGAACGCGGATTTTCGTCCGCTGTCGTATTTCCCGCTGTCGCTGTGGTCGTGGCAGGATGCGATCAAGGCGGTGTTCATGGACCGCGTCTCGGTGTTGAGCGAATACGAGACCGAGGTTCGCTCGCCCAGCGTGACCATGCGGTTGCCGAGCGTGATCGCGTTGAAGGACTACATCCCCTCGGCGCGCCGGCCGGCGTTCACGCGGTTCAACGTGTTCCTGCGCGACGCCTTCCATTGCCAGTATTGCGGCGACCGGCGCCCGACCCCGGACCTGACGTTCGACCACGTGATCCCGCGCAGCCGAGGCGGCCGCACGACGTGGGAGAACGTGGTGACCGCGTGCGGCGGGTGCAATCTGCGCAAGGGCTCCCGTTTGCCCAAGGAATGCCGGATGTTCCCGAGATTGGCGCCGCGGCAGCCGACGACGTGGGAACTGCAGGATAACGGGCGCGCGTTCCCGCCCAACTACCTGCACGAGGACTGGCGCGATTACCTGTACTGGGACAGCGAGCTCGACAGTTAGGCGGGTTGCCGGCCATCGCTCGGCCGGCCTGGAAGCGTTCCGGCTATCAGCCCTCCTCGTCGTGGCCCGCGGCCCTCCTCGTCGTGGCCCGGCTCGACCGGGCCACGACGGGAAATCGTTCCGGCCGAGGGTGTGCACCCCCGGCCGTCTCGCGTCAGGCCTTGTCGAGCCAGAACGTATCGAAGCGGTCACAATCGTAAACGCCGAAATAGTCTTTCGGATTATGGCCCTTCACGTAGTTGTAGTAAATATCAAGAATGTTCTCCCACGCCACCGGCAGCAGCGGCGGGTCCGCTTCCATGATGTCCTCGCACTGGTGGATCAGCGCCAAACGTTTCGCGGTATCGATCTCGACGTCGATTTGATCCAACAGCGCATCGAATTTCGGGCTGCTCCACTGCGAATAATTCTGCGGTCCGCCGGTCCGGTACCAGGCGTTGAAATAGTCCGACGGATCCAGCAGGGTCGAAACGACCGCGCCGATCGCGAGGTCGTAATTGCCCGACGCCGTATCGTCGAACCACACCGACTCCACGACCGTTCGCAGATTGCACTGAACGCCCAGTCCCTCCTGCAACATGGCCTGAATCGCCTGCGCCCAGACCTTGAAGCTGGCGATGTCGCGCACCATGAAGTCGAGACTTTTAACGGAATCCTTCGCGCCGGACGCCGCCCACAGCGCCTGCGCCTCCTTGATCGCCGCCGCCGGATCTTCCTGGTAGCCGAGGCGTTTGCTCATCTGTTCGGCCGGCGTGGCGAATTCCGAAAATGGATAGATGAAGCCGCCGACGCGCATCGGCGTGATGTCCTTGACCGAGTCGACCAGGGTCGGCCGGTCGAACGTCAGGTGCAACGCCCGCCGCACCCTTGGATCGTCGAACGGCTTCTTCTTCGTATTGACATAGGTCGCCTGGATGACGCTCTGGTTGAACTGCGCGACCGACATGCCGGGCGTCGCTTTCGCCTTGCGCGCCGACACCGGGTCGCAGATGCGGGCGTAATCCACCCGGCCGGACAGGATCGACGAACCAAGCTCGGTCGAGAACGGGATAAGATTGTAGAATTCGATGCCGTCCAGCAGCGGCAGGCCTTTATTCCAATAGTCCTTGTTCTGCTCCATCACCCAGACCTCGTTCTCGACGCGGCGCTTCGATTTGAACGGGCCGGTGCCGGGAATATCCATGACCTTGCGAAGATTGTAGTTGTTGTCTTCCAGCGTCTTCTGGCGGAAAATCACGTTCCAGCCGCTGGCGAACGCGGACATCATGAAGTTGACCGGGCGCGGCGATGATAACTTGAATTCCACGGTGTAGTTGTCGGGCGCGGTGATCTCACTCACCGCTTTGAACAGAATGCTGCGCGGAATGCTGATGCCGGAGGGCGGCTTCGCGATGCGGTCATAGGTGGCCTTAATATCGGCCGAGGTCAGCTCGGCGCCGTCATGGAACATGACGCCCTGGCGCAGATGGAACGTATAGCTCGAACCGTCCTTGGCGATTTCCCAACTATGCGCGAGGTCCGGGACGATCGTCTTGCCGCTGTCCCTCGGGTCGCGCCGGATCAACTGGTCGAACATGCAGGCCTGCTGACCAAGGCTGCCGATGGTGCCCGATTGATGCACGTCAAAATGCGGCAGCCGGCAGAGGACGCCATAACGCATCACGCCGCCGTGTTTCGGGTTCGGTTCCGGCGCCGCCATCTGGAATTTCGAACCGTCGTATTCCAGCGGGATTTCCGCTTCCGCCCATCGCGGATGCAGCCCATACGCCGCCGCCGCCGCCGCGGCCCCGCCCCTGAGAACACCTCGCCTGAGAATACCGGGCCGTGTGGCGCCGAATGGATTGTTCATGGTTTTTCCTGCCTCCCGTTGACGTCCTTGATGGCGTGCTTTTTTCTGACGTGGCGCGCGCGCCGTGCTATTCTGCGCGGATCGATACGTCGGTCAATAACACGACGAAATACAGGGAGTCACGGGTTGAGTTCAACTGCCGCGCTTCTGGAGGTCGATGACCTTCACACGCAATTTTTCACACCGTCCGGAGTGGTCCGCGCCGTGGACGGCGTCTCGTACCACCTCAAACCCGGCGAGACACTGGGTGTCGTGGGGGAATCCGGCTGCGGCAAGAGCGTCACCGCCCTGTCGATCCTGCGCCTCGTCGCTTCCCCACCCGGACGGATCACCGGCGGCGCGATCCGCTTCGAGGGACGCGACCTGCTCGATCTGTCCGAACATGAGATGGAAGCGATTCGCGGCAACCACATCTCGATGATCTTTCAGGAGCCGATGACCTCGCTCAATCCCTTGTATACCGCCGGGCATCAGATCGCCGAGGCAATCGCGCTGCATCAGGGGCTGTCGCGCAAGGACGCGATGGACGGCGCGATCGAAATGCTGCGCCGCGTTTCGATTCCCGAACCGGAGCGGCGGGCGCATGCCTATCCGCATCAACTGTCGGGCGGCATGCGCCAGCGCGTGATGATCGCGATGGCGTTGTCCTGCAATCCGAAGGTGCTGATCGCGGACGAACCCACCACCGCGCTGGACGTTACGATCCAGGCGCAAATTCTGGAGCTGATGCGCGAACTGCGGGAACGTCTCGGCACGGCGATGATCCTGATCACGCATGACCTCGGCGTGGTCGCCGAGAACGCCGACCGCGTGGTGGTCATGTACGCCGGGCGCAAGGTCGAAGAGGCCGCCGTCGACGAATTGTTCGACCATCCCGGCCATCCCTACACGGTGGGCCTGCTCGGTTCGATCCCACAACTTGATGCCGCCGCGCTGGCGAAGACCAAACGGCCGCGGCTGACCGAGATCAAGGGCATGGTGCCGTCCCTGGCTCGCCTGCCCCCGGGTTGCACCTTCGCGGCGCGTTGCGGGTTCGCCACGGACCAGTGCCGCACCACTTATCCACCGTTGGAAATGCACCGGGCCGAACACTGGGTCGCCTGTTGGCACGCGGACGCGATGCTCGGAGCCCAGGCATGAATCCGATCGTGGAAGTTCAGGACCTCAAGAAGCACTTTCCCGTGCATAAAGGTGTGTTTTCGCGCACCGCCGGATTCGTGCACGCCGTCGACGGCATCTCGTTCCACATCGATCCGGCCGAAACCCTGGGTCTGGTCGGGGAAAGCGGCTGCGGCAAATCAACCGCCGGCCGAACGTTGCTGAAACTGCTGGAACCGACGGCCGGAACGATCAAGGTGGATGGGCAGGACATCACCCATCTCGACCGGGAGGGCATGCTGCCGTACCGGCGGCGGATGCAGATGATCTATCAGGATCCTTACGCGTCGCTGAACCCGCGCATGTCGGCGGGCGATATCGTCGGCGAACCGCTGATCATCCATGGCGATCGTTCCAACCGGATGGAACGGCGGGAAAAAGTCGCCGCGCTGTTCCAGCGCGTGGGTCTGCGGCCGGGCCTGATGGAATCCTACCCGCACGAGTTCTCCGGCGGTCAGCGCCAGCGTATCGGCATCGCCCGCGCGCTCGCGCTCGATCCGGAGCTGATCATCGGTGACGAGCCGGTGTCCGCGCTGGATGTTTCCATTCAGGCGCAGATCATCAACCTGCTGATGGATTTGCAGGATGAATACAAGCTGTCGTTCCTGTTCATCGCGCATGATCTCGGCGTGGTGGAACACATCAGCCATCGGGTCGCGGTGATGTATCTCGGCCGTATCGTTGAGATGACGGATAAGACGTCGTTGTTCGAGATGCCGTTGCACCCCTATACCGAGGCGCTGCTGTCGGCGGTGCCGATCCCGCGCGCGCGGTCGCGGGGGCGGCAGCGAGTGATCCTGACGGGCGATGTGCCGAGCCCGATCAACCCTCCGTCCGGCTGTCATTTTCACACGCGATGCCGTTTCGCGATGCCACGTTGCCGCATCGAGGCGCCACCCTTACGCGAGCTGCTCCCTGGGCATGTCGCCGCCTGTCATCTGCATGACGCGGGAGTGGCGTTTCCGTTGGCGAAGGCGGCCTGATGGGTGGGCTGCATCAGGCCCGTTCGTGCCCGGTCATTGCGAGCGCAGCGAAGCAATCTCCGCGTCCCCACTGATGGAGATTGCTTCGCCGCGCTCGCAATGACAGGTGTTGCTCTGTCACGGCCGCCCTTACACCGACCCGCGCAACCGCGGATCCAGCGCATCCCTGATCCCATCCCCCAGCAAATTGAACGACAGCACCGTCAGCGTGATCGCGGCCCCGGGAAACAGCACCAGCCACCACGGCGGCACCAGCCCGGCGTTCAATGAATCGGCGAGCATGTTGCCCCAGGTTGGCGTCGGCGGCGGAATGCCGGCGCCCAAAAACCCCAGCGAGGCCTCGATGATAATGGCGACCCCGAGATGGGTGGTCGCCAGGATCAGATACGGCGCGACGCATTGCGGCAAGATATGCCGCAGCATCATCCGCGCGTGCGAGGCGCCCAGTCCGCGGGCGGCCTCCACGTAGGACATTTCTTTCAACGACAGCACGACGGAGCGAATGACCCGGCCGCCAAACGGAATCCGGGTGATGGCGATCGCGACGATCACGGTACCGAACCCCGCGCCGAGCGCCATGGCGATCGCCATCGCCAGGATCAGGTCCGGGAACGACTGCAGGAACTCCATCAACCGTTGGCTGATCAAATCGAACCGGCCGCCGAAGTAGCCGCAGGCCAGCCCCCAGAACGCGCCGAACGTGGTGCCCAGTACGACGGCGGACACCGCGATGGTCAGCGAGGCGCGGCTGCCGTGGATGACCCGGCTCAAGGTATCGCGGCCGATCTGGTCGGTGCCAAACACATGCTTCTCGGTCGGCGGTTTGGTCATCGCCCGGAAGTCGGATTTCAGCGGCGGATACAACGGCAGCGCCGGCGCCGCGACCGCGATCACGATGATCAGCGCCGCGATGCAGCCCCAGAACGCCGACAGCGGCGAGCGGCGCGCGAAGGTCCGCAACGCGCGGCCCGCGCGCGACCACGGCCCCGGATGCGCGATGGTTTCGATCCCGTCCAGCGGCGCGGTGATATCGCTCATTGGTAACGAATCCTCGGGTCGAGCCAGGCGATCGTCAGATCGATGACCATGTTGATCATGACGAACACGATCGCGTAAACGAACACCAGGTTCTGCATGACGAACACGTCGCGCTCACTCACCGCCGAGTACATCGCGAAGCCGAGTCCGGGCGTGGCGAAGGCGCGTTCAACGGGAATCGAGCCCGCCAGGACAAAGCCCATTAAGATACCGGACAAGGTGATGACGGGCAGCAAGGCGTTGGGCAAAGCATGCAGCGCGACCACGAGGCGGCCGCTCAATCCCTTGGCGCGCGCGGTGCGGACGTAATCCTCGCGAATGACCTCCAGCAGAGCGGACCGCGCCATCCGCGCGATGTAGGCCGCCTGCCCCATGCCGAGCACGAACGCCGGCCCGATCACGACCTGCAGGTTTTCCCAGGGGTTTTCCAGCAGCGAAACGTTCGTCAGCGGCGGCCGGTAGCCGAACCAGAACAGCATCGCCAGGATGATCAGCATCCCCACCCAGAAGCCCGGCACCGCCAGGAACAGAATACTGAGGAACCGCGCGATGTTGTCGCCCCAACTGTTCGGCCGCAGCGCGCTGACGATCGCCACCGGAATGCCGACGACCCAGGACAGGACAACGGACAGCAAGGCGATTTCCGCCGTCAGCGGGCCGCGCCGCAGCAGCATTTCCGCCACGCTCTCGGAGCGGAAGAACGAATGGCCGAAACTGCCGGAGGCGATGTCGCGCATCCAGTGCAGATATTGCACGATCAGCGGGTCGCTCAGGCCGAGTTCCGCCATGTAACTGGCCCGTTCGGCGGCACTGAGTTTGGTATAACCCTCCGGTCCGAACAGCGCGACCAGCGGATCGCCCGGCAGCACGCGCATCACCACGAAGACGACGACGGACACGCCGAACACGGTCAGCACGCCGTACGCCAGCCGCCGGGTGATGTAGCTATACATGCCGGCGCGCCATCAGACGCCTTCGAGGATCCGGATATCCCGCTCCGCCCCGTTGCCCAACGCCGCCAGTGCCGCCTGATATCCGGCGCTGTCATGCGCGGCGATCGCGGCGGCGACACTGTCGAACTCGATCACCACCGTGCGTTGCGCGAGACCCGCTTCATAGGTCTTCGCCGGCACGCCGCGCACGACGAATTTTCCGCCACTCGCCAGGATCGCCGGTCCCGCGAGTTTGGCGTATTCCGCCAGCGCGCCCGGGTTGGAGATCGAACGGTAACAGCCAACCCAATAAGCTTTCGCCATGGTTTTGTCCTTTCAGTGGATATGCGGCAGATCCAGTCCGCGGGTTTCCCGGCCCAGCAGCATCGCCAGGATACTCAGCCCGGCGAAGCAGGTCATGATCGCGGTCGCGGTGCTGAACTGCCCACCCAGAATCGGCGTGATCAGGCCGGCGATCAACGGACCGAAGCTGGTGATCACGCGACCGGTGCCATTGCAGAACGACACCGCGGTGGCCCGCACCTGGGTCGGGAACAACTCGGGCAGGTAGACGGCATGGCCGGAGAACACGCCGAACACGAAATAGCCGAACACCGGCAGCAGGTACGGATACAGATCCCAGCTATCCACGCCGAGAAACAGATAAAGTCCCGAGACGATGGTGCCGAGATTGTAAAACACGATCGCCGGCCGCCGGCCGAGCGCGTCGGCGATGAAGCCGAAGCTCGCATAGCCCAGAATGCCGCCAAGGCCCCACAGCGTCATGCCGTGACCGACAAACGGCGCACTGGCCGCGCCGGTAATGCCAACCTTCTGCAACAACTGGGTCTGGATCGTCGGCAACCAGATCTGGCTGGTCCAGATCGCCAGCAACGTGCCAACGCAGAACAGGATGCCGATGAACGTGCTGTAGCGGTTCTCTTTGGTGAACAACTGCTTTGGCGCGAAGGCGAGGAACCGTTCCTCGGCCTCGGTGACCGAGTGTGCGGCTTTCAGGGTGCGGCGGCGCTCCTGCACATCCTTGAAACGTTCCGGCTCTTCCATGCCGCGCCGCAGGAACAACAGGATCAGCGCGGGCAAGATCCCGGCGTACATCACATAACGCCAGCCATAGGGTCCGATGGAGGCGAAGATCTGACCGGCGATCAGGTTACCGAAGGCGGCACCGGTCATCATGATGCCCAGTACCTTGGCGCGCTGCTCGGTCGCGAAGGCCTCGGCGACCAGCGGGATGCCCACGACGATCTCGGCGCCGGTGCCGACGCCGGCGAAGAAGCGGAAAAAGCCCAGCATCCAGGTGTTGGTCGCGAGGCCCTGCAGACCGGTGAACACGGCGACCAGCACGACACTCAGGATCAATGTGCGGATCCGGCCGATGTAATCGCCGACGACGCCGAACGCGAAGCCGCCCAGAGCCCACCCCAGCAGACCGGCCATGCTGAGCCAGCCGCCGGCCTGACCGATCTGCGCGATGGTCGGGTTACCGCCCAGAAGCTCGGTCAGCGCGGGCCGCAGCACCAGGTTGAACAGGCCAAAGTCGGTCGCGTCCAAAGCCCAGCCGAGCCAGGCGACCAAAAAAACCATCCATTGATAACGCGTGACGTCCTTGATCCAGGACAGGCCACCACCCGCGGCATTCGTCGACGAACTCATCTTTATCCTCCCCGTGGACGCCTCCGCGGGCGTTTACCGGCCCAAGTCTAGGCATGGGAAGCGGCGACTTACAATCTCTCGCTCAGCCGGATCGCGAGGCGGCAGCCGGTGCGAATGGCGGCCGACAGCAGGCGGTAGCCGGGCGCCCGCTCGGCGTCGTTGGCCAGCGCGATGTCGCGGTGTTCGCGCTCCTCAGCGCGGAACTTCTCCAACGTCTCGCGCAACGGCGCCTCGGAGCCGGCGAGGCGGTCGATCTGCGCCGTGTAGTGGGCGTCGATCGCTTCCTCGACCGCCACGGTGCAGGCCATCGCGGCGCGCTCGCCCAGAGCGGCGGTGGCGACGCCGAGGGCGAACCCGGCGAGGTGCCAAAGCGGCAGCAAGGCGGTCGGGCGGACGCGGCGGTCGGCGATCGCGGTGTTGAAGGTGTCCAGATGCACCTGCTCCTGGTCCCGCATATGGCGCAGGAGGTCCGCCTTGCCGCTGTGCCGCAGTACCGCCAGCTGGCCCGCGTAGATCCGGGTGGCGCCGTATTCCCCGGCGTGGTCGACCCGAATCATGCGATGGATGGCCGCTTCGGCGGGCGGGTCCCCCGGGAGCGGTCCGATGTCGCGGTGGACGGACGCATCGGCGGGCGGGGCCTCGGCGAGCGGCGCGATGCTGCCGCGGACGGAAGCGCCGGCGGGGGGATCCCCGGGAAGCGGCACGCTCATGGGCCTGGTCTCCGGATCGCGATCCAGCCGGCGGCGGCGGTCAGGCAACCGGCGAAGATCAGGTTCAGCTCGGCGATGGACAGCGGCAATCCGCGGATGAAGTAGGTCGGATCGTCGCACGGCTTGGCGGGGCCGGCCGGCATGCGCGCGAGGCGCTCGGCGATCGAGCCGCCGCTGAACGCCGGCGCCGCGCATTCCGGCAGCGGGCTCTTCCACCAGTGAAACTCCACGCCGACATGGATGCCGGCGGCCATGGCGCCGGTCAGCACGGTCAGTGCCAGCATGGCCAGAGCGGCGCGCGCGGCTTTCGGCGGCAGCACCGCGGCGGCGAGGCCCAGTATGACGGCGACCCCGTAGGGCCAGCGCTCCACCAGGCACAGCGCGCACGGCACGAGGCCGCCCCAGCGCTCCGAGGCGATCGCGATCCCGAGCGCGACGGCGGCGGCGAGGGCGGCGATCAGCCCGGCGGTGCGATACGACAACACGAGACAGGACGGCAGCGGCATGGCGGCCATGTGCCCTCGCCTTCGGCATGGCGCAAGGGGCGCCCTGGCGTTAGTCTGGGCTTCCACCGGCCGGGAGAGAGCACGAGATGAAACGCATCGTCTGGGGCCGCGCGACCTCGAGCAACGTCATGAAAGTCCTCTGGGGCCTCGCTGAGCTGGGCTTGCCGTTCGAGCGGATCGATGTCGGCGGCGCGTTCGGCAAGACCGATACGCCGGAATACCGGAAAATGAACCCCACCGGCCTGGTGCCGACGTTGCAGGAAGACGACTTCACCCTTTGGGAAAGCAACGTCATCCTACGGTACTTGCACGCCGCGTACGCGCCCGCGTCGCCGCTGTTCCCCGCCGAGGTGCACGCCCGTGCCAACGTCGATCGTTGGATGGACGCGCAGCAGACCGTGCTCAACCGGCCGATGGGCGCGGTGTTCTGGGGCCTCGTGCGCACGCCGGCCGACAAGCGCGACATGCTGGCGATCACCCAGGCGATCGCGGATACGGCGACGGCTTGGAGCATGCTGGAGGCGGAGCTGAAGCAACACGACTTCATCGCCAGCGATATGTTCACGCTGTGCGACATCCCCTGGGGCGTGCATGCCAATCGCTGGTTCGGGATGAATTATCTGGGCCTGGAGCGGCCGGAATTCCCCGCCGTGCGGGCGTGGTACGACCGGCTGTGCCAGCGGCCGGCGTATCAGCGGCACATCGTCGCCTGTCCGATCACGTGACGTCCTCCGGAGCGCGCGCGCGGAGACGCCATGAACATCTACCACATCTGGTGCGATCTGAAGCCGGGGGTCGGTGACCTGACCTTCACCGAGAAGCTCGCCCGCTATCTGGGACATCTAAAAGAGCAAGGCCTGATCGAGGGCTATCGCCTGACGCGGCGCAAGCTCGGCCTCGCCCCGGCTGGCCTCGGCGAGTTCCACCTGATGATCGAGGTGCGCGGCCTGGCACAGCTCGACACCGCGTTCGACCACGTGGCCGGACGGCGGGAGCCGGTGGAGGGATTTCATTTTGGCGTCAATGCGCTGGTGACGAACGCGACGTTCGCGCTGTACCGGGATTTTCCCGATCCGGTCCGCCACGCGGGGGAAGAGAAGTTCTGATCAGGTCATGCCGGTGCCGCGGTACGGCGCCGCGACCGGGAGATCGAGACCGATGCTCGACAAGGTGAACGACCCGCTGACGATCGTCAGCGGCCGTTCCGGCCAGTTACCGTCGTCGCCGCGGCGCAGCAGTTCGACTCCGATCGCGGCCGTGCGGATCACCAGGATTTCCCGTAGCGTTGGGATCGTCAGATAAGCCCAGACGTTGCGCCATGTTTCGGCATGGTTCGACGGAGACAGAATTTCGATCAGCAGCACGGGCTCGTGCACCGCCTTGCCTGTTACATCGGTAGAGGAACAAGTCACCGCGAGGTCGGGAACCATGAAGTTCCGGTCCGATTGAAACCGCGGGATGACGCCAGGGGTCGAGATCACGGTGCATGGACTACCACGCGCAACCAAATGATTCCCAATCAGGCGACAGGTCTCGCTCTGAATGGCTCCATGGAGCGGCGCGGGGGGCGCCATCGCAACCGGTACGCCATCGATCAGTTGCCATAAATAACCTTCCGGCGAATCCCATTCAAGGAATTCTCGGACGGTCAGCAGATCCGGAATGCTCAACGCCACTGCCATGGACTGTATCTATCACGGTCTGACGGTGTCGTGCCATGGCTGTTTGCCACACCATGGTGTTCAGGTCGCCGGACTCGCTACCGGACCGTCGTCCCGTTGCCAGGTCCTTCCGCGGCGACCCAGGGATCGATGCAACCCCCCTTCCCGCGCTTGTAAACTTTCAACCCGTCGAACGCGACGATCTCCCGGTAGCGGGACCAGACGCGCGCGAACGACGGCTCGGACGCGCTGAGCACGCGGATGTAATTCAGCCCCTCCCGCGTATCCACCACGGCGATATCCGGGCAGCCGGCGATGAAGTCATGCGCGACCCAATGCGTGATCGGCCACTCCTTGGTCGCCGCCGGATCGAGATGCGCCCGCCACAATTCGCCCTTCAATGCCCACATCGAATCGAACCGCGAGGCCCAGATCACGCCGGTGTTGTTCACCACCGGAAAACCCAGCGCGATCCACTCGGAGAACGCGATATAGGTGCGGGCGTGATGCAGCCGGATCAACGCCTCGAGCCGTGCCACCGTGGTGGCCTGAGGCTCGACCGCCTGGCGCACCTCGGGCTCCAGGCGCCGCGCGGCGGAGACGCAGAACAATGCCACCACGAGTCCGGCCACGGCCAGCCCACGCCACGGCGTGCGCCAATCCCGACAATCCTCCAGGCGATGCCGGATGGTGGACGCGGCCCACAGGATCAGCACCAGAGCCGTGGCCACCGTCGCCGGCAGCCGGTGATAGAACCAGTCCTTGCCATCGATGAAGCAGATCACGGTGGAGGTCGCGGCGAACACCATCCCGGTCGTCAGCAGGGCGGCATGGCTCAGCACCCGCCGGTCGCGCCAGCACAGGAAGATCGCCAGTGCCTCGGCCGTGAGCAACAACGCGCTCTTCCACAACAGCACCTGAAGCGAAACGTCGGTCGCGCCATACAGCGCCAGCGCCATCGGCACCGCGTGCCGCAAATAGGCCGGGCAAACATAGGTGACCAGACCCAGATAGCCCGTCAGGGTCGCGGCGGCGGCCAGCGGCGCGGCACGCCATGGCCGGAACCGGTAACTCAGCGCCACCGCCTCCAGCGCCGCGAACACGAGCCCATATTGCGGCTTCAGGGCACAACCCAAAGCGGCCAGCACACCGGCGGCCAAAGAAGGAACGAGCGCCGGCCGCGCACCATTTGCTCCGGCGGCCAGCGTTCGGGCGAACAGGATCAGATAGGGCAGGAACGCCGCCACCAGCAGATGCTCGCGCTGGCCGAGATCGGCCGCAGGAATGACCAGCAGCACGCCGCCGATCACCGCGAACACCGGAATCCTCGCGGCGAACAGCCCGCCGATGGGCCGCAGCAGACTGGCGCTCCACCAGGCGCAGGCCAGGGCGATCGCGGCGAACGCGGGCATGGCGACGAATTGCGGCGCGACCTCGATCCAGTTGGCCAGGGCCAGTGGGATCGCGGAGAGCCAGATGATCAAAGGCGGGTTGACCTCGATGACGTCAACGTAAAGTTCCCGCCCCGCCATCCAGCGATGCGCGACGTAGAGCAACCAGGCGATGTCGTCCTTAAGCGGCGAACGCAAGGCCGCGAACAGGACAATCGTCGCCACGCCGATCAGCAGCGACAGGCTGATCGCGTTCACGAGGGGGCTCTGCGCCCGGGGTTGTGCGAGGCTCATGGATGGGTTGACGCGGCGGTCCCGGGCGAAGATGGATGATATAGACACGGCATGAATGCGCAGCCAAGTGGCAAAATCATGGTTGGAATCTGGGCGTTTTGCCGCCGGTGGAGGCAATTCCGGCCAGCGGACGGGAACCCGCGGACATGCGAGCCGTTTACGCCGGAAATGGTTGACCCGAGGTTAACGCCGCGCGCCAAAAGAATCCCGCGCGCTGCTGGACGACGATGCCTGGCCGCGAGGCGATTCGCGCCGCGGCGCGGCCGGAGCCGGGTCTGGCGCAACCGGGATGGAGACGATGCGGACAACCGGACTACTCGATCTTCAGGTCAACGGCTATGCCGGAGTCGACTTCAACACGGCGTCGCTGACGCCGGACGCGCTGGATCATGCGCTGCATGCCATGCTCCGGGCGGGGGTCACGAATTGCCTGCCGACCCTGATCACCGCGCCCGAGGCGGAACTCGCCGCGCGACTCCACGCCCTCGATCGTGCCGTCCGCACCAGCCGTCTGGGCCCGATCATGGTACTGGGCATTCACCTGGAGGGCCCGTTCCTCAACCCCGCGCCGGGGTATGCCGGCTGCCATCCGGCCGCGGCGATGGTCCCCGCCGATTCGGCGCTGTTGGAACGCGTGATGGCGGGACTGGGCACGCCGATCCGCCTGCTGACCCTCGCCCCGGAACGCCCAGGGGCCCTGGCCCTTATCTCGTGGGCAGGCCGGCGCGGGATCGTGACGGCGATGGGGCATACGGCGGCGGACCACGACACGGTGCGGTTGGCGGCCGGCGCGGGACTGTCGCTCAGCACGCATCTCGGCAACGCGCTGCCGCAACCGCAGCCGAAATTTCTCAATCCGTTGATCGCGCAACTGGCGGAGCACCGGCTGCGCGCCAGCTTCATCGCCGACGGCATCCACATCCCGCCGCATGCTCTGGACGTGCTGCTGCGGGCCAAGGGGTTGGAGCGGAGCATCCTGGTGACCGATGCCACCGCCGCCGCAGATACGAAGCCTGGGCTGTACGACTTCGCGGGAATGCGCATCGAGCACGCCGCGGATGGGTCGGTGCGCGAGCCTGGGAGTGTGGTGCTCGCGGGGTCGGCGCTGCGGCTGGATCAGGCGGTGCGGAATCTCGTCGCCTGGGGGTTCGCCAGCGCGGAGCAGGCAATCGCGATGGCCTCGGCCCAGCCGGCGGCGCTCCTCGGTGCTCCTCTGGGCCCGCGGTCAGCGGTCACCTGGGACGAGGCGCTGACGCCGCGCACCGTAACGGTGGGAGACGTCACGATCAATAACCCGGCGCGGTGACCGCCGGCATCGCCGCAGCACGCATTCGCCCGTCCGTCAGAGTGGCGTCGCGACCCGATCGCCCGGCCCGCTTAAACCCAACGGCTGTTACGGAGCGGCCGCCTCGGGCACGACACGACCGAGGGTCATGGCCTGCTCAGGGCTTTGCTCTTCGGACCACGATCGTCCCCGTTGGCACGCAGCGACAACAAACGCCTGGCGGCCTCCAGCGCATCGGCGGCGGCCCGCCGGCGATAGTCCCAGATTGGCTCCAGCTCCGGAGGGTTGATCGCCATCGTCGCATTGGCTTCGAACACCAACACCAACCCATCACGCGTGAGAGCGGAATCGACCCCGGCATAATCGAGGCCCAGTGTCGCGCCGATGGCGCCAAGCGCCGTCATCGCCCGTTGGCCCAGTACGCCCGGCATATCGTCGAGGAAACGGCGCTCCTCCTCCCGATACGCCGGGTTCACCGCCATCGCGGCGGTGAAGTAGTGCACCTTCCAATCGGCCGCGATCGCCAGGTGCAGCGGGTAGAGCACGCCGTCGATGAACATCGCCCGGTATTTGCGCGCCATGCCGTCCGGCCCGCGTGCGTCGAGATATTGGATCGCGAGCAAATCACCGCCGCGCAGGGCGGCGACCGTGCTCGCCAACGCATCGCGGTTCTCGACGTAGCGGAAATGCCGGCCGGTGTGGAAGCCGGGGGCACGCAACAGCAGCGGGAAGCTCAGACGATCGTCTGTCAGGACTGCCTCACGCGGCATCGCGACGATCTTCGGTGCGATCACCCCCGGAATGTGGGCGAAGCGCCGCGCATTGCCGGCGCGCCCGGTCGCCCGCACCCGCGCCGGTGGATTGAGCACCGGGACCGTGCCGCCCGCGAGAAGCTCCTCCGCATGCGCCAGCGCGGTGCCGCAAAGATCGGCGTCGCCGATCGTGTTCACGGCCAGAGCGTGCGGCGGCAAGGGCTGAGAGGGATCATGGAACTCGGTATGGATCGCCGTGATCGCGAAACGACGATCGTCGATCCAATGCCGCGTGGGGATGTTGCCACCGCGGGCTGAGACCAGCAGCAAAAGCGGTACACGCGGCCCGGTGCCGCGATAGGGTTTGGTGACCATCGCATGTCCGGCGAAGCCTTTTCGCCAATGCTGTTCCGCCGCGTCATCCTCAAGTTCGGTCAGAACGCGTGCCAGCCCCTGATGCGCTTCGGGAAACTCGGGATCGACGGCGAGCGCCGCCTCATACTGCGCTCGCGCGCCGGAGACATCGCCATCCTCAAACAGCAGATTCCCGAAATTGACTCGCCCCATCGGATTGCCAGGGTGGCACCGCACCGCCTGGGCATAAGCGGTGCGCGCGGCGGAGCGGTGGCCACTGGCACAGGCGAGCGCGCCGATCTCGTTCAGCGCGGAAAAGTCCGTCGCATCGAGACGGAGCACGTCGATATAGGATTGCTTCGCCGCCTCGTCTTCGCCGCCGGCGGCGAACGCGCACGCGCGTTGCAGCGCCTGCTGCTTACTCGGGACACTGAGGCCGGAGTTACCGGGGTCGCGGTCACCGGGACCAGTGCCGCGGGAGCGAGCGCCGCGGGGGTCCGGGTCACGGGGCTCGACCTCCTCTGGGCCAATCGCGTCAGCCATCGCCGCCGGAACATCGAACCGCTTGCTAAGGTACAGCAAATTATGACCGGGCGGGTAATCGTCCAGCTGGCCAAACGGCGTGTACCCAAGCTTTTTGTAAAACGGCGCCGCCTGAAAACTAAAGGACGTGACATGAGAGCCGATGCAGCCTCGTTTCCCGGCCTCGGTTTCCGCCGCTGTCATCAGGGTGGACCCGATGCCCCGCCCACGTAACGGTTCAGGGATGAACAGCAACTGCACATGCAGCCACCGGAACAGCGTGCATCCCCAGAACCCGCCCGCCACGACCCCGGCGTCGTCGTGGATCGGGATCACCAGCAAATGCGGCCGCATCGGACCGATCAGATCCCGCGAGCATGCATCGAGAGCCTGGAAAATCGCATCGAAGGTGCCTGGGGGCGGCGTGTCGAACGGAATGATCTCAAACGGACGATCGTTCAAGACTCTCCGCCCCCGTCACGCGGTCCGTGTTTAGCCACGGCGTTAAGCGATCATATTGATGCCAGTCGATCCTTGCGCGATGGCCGTGTCAGGCTGACCCGCGCCGCCTCCTTGCGCAGGTGCGCCAGCGCCGCCGCCGTGATGGTGATGATGGTGGGCCCCGCCCGCCTGCCTGGTTGGATCGGCCGGCGCCGTGGTGCCCGTCTGCATCGCTGGCGTCTGGGCTCCCGGCGTCAGGGGGGCCGGTGTCTGTGCCTGCGATTGCTGAGCGAGCGATGCCGCCGTCGCGCCCGATATGCCTGAGATACTCATGATGGCGTGTCCTGCCTGGAAGAAAGCGGGCCAGGGTTACCTCAGAAAGGTAAAGTAATCCTTAAGGGTTCTCGACAAATAGTAACGGAAGGAGGTTCCGCGTCTGCCGTCGGCGATTGAATGGACAAGTGGTCCGGCCGATCTCCGAGCAAATCGGGCATCGCCAGGACCGAAGGATGGAGAGGCACCGCCAATGCCCGGCGGAACCAGGCCCTCCATCCATTTATCGCGCCGCGCGACAGATAAATTAACTGTTCCTTCAAGCAAATGGCGGACACGTCGACGCCGCGCGACTCCGTTCGGAATTCAGCTCTGAGGACCCGCCGCATGGTCTGCCGCCACGTGTGGTTTCGCCAATGATCCAGGGGATCACGGTCATTGGCGATGTGATGCGGCCCGATGGCCGCGGCCAACCAGGGGGCGTGGATCGCTCCACGGTCTGGTTGTTCGATGCCATCAAACGCCAGGTGAACCTCGCCAGCGGACTGCCGGTCGACGTTGTGACCGCCACTGGTCTTCCCGCCTTGCGCGCATGGCTCGACGCGCGGCGGCCTGCTTCGGCGGCCCACCGGTACTGGGCCTCGGCGTACGAAGAACCGCCCGCATCCGCCGAGCTGGACGCGATCCTGGTGCACCGCCTGCGGCACCGGTTCTGCGTCGGCTATGAACTGCCGCCCTGGTTACGCAAGCAGCTGCATGCGATCGCGGTGCCGTATATCGATCTGCGGCTGCATCCGGTGCGTTTCCTGGACGATCTGTTGTTCGCCGCGCGTGCCTCGGAACCCGCCACGCGAACCGCGCTGCTGGCCATGGCGGAGCCGGAGGCCGAAGTGATTGTCACCGCCGGCCTGCGCGAGGCGATGTGTCACATGATTTCCGACGCCGCCGTCCCGTCCGGCACGCTGATCGTGGTGGGCCAGCGGCCGCTGGACTGCACCCAGATCGTCGACGGAACGTTCTACGACGCGCTGCCGCGAGCGGCCGAAATTCATGCGATCTGTGCACGCTACACCGCGGTATTGCTGAAGCCACATCCCCTGGAGCCCGCCCACAGTCTGCTGAAGATCACCGCCGGCGCGCCGAACGTGGCGGGCGTGGTGCGGGACAACATCTATCGGCTGATGTCGTTGCCGGAGATCGCGGCGGTGCTGACGGTCAATTCCAGCATCGCTTATGAGGCACCTTATTTCGGCAAGCGCGTGCACACGCTGGCCCCGCTGCCCATGCGGGTCGCCTGGCGCGGGGCAACGGACGGGCCGAACCTCTACGCCTCACTCAACGACCAGGTGCTGTCGGTGGATTTCTGGCGTCAGGTGCTGGCGCCGCACACGCCGGTCAGCGCGCCGGACGGCGTGCGGTTGCCGCCGAAAGCCAACCGGTTACGCATCGCCCTCGACAGTTTCTGGAATTTTCAGGAGATCGACACCGACCGGATCCCGGGCCGCCCGGTCGCGTAACGCGCCAGCGAACGCCGCGAGCGCGGCGGTGGCGGCCCGCGAGACGGTTTCCCAGTCGCCCATGCACGGCTGGCGAAAGATGCGCAGCGCCGGATACCAGGGACTGTCCACGCGTCCACTCAGCCAGCGCCAGCAATGATCGTATCGATCGAGCAGGAAAACCGGCTTCCCCATCCCACAGGCGAGATGCACCACCGAGGTGTCCACACTCACCACCAGATCAAGATTCGCGATGATGGCGGCGGTATCGGCGAAGTCCGTTACCGCCGGCATCGGATCGAACAGCATCATCCCGGGCGACGGTGTGCCGGCCTGCGCGGCCTCCTTGCCATGTTGCAAGCTGACGAAAACCACCCCGGGAACCGCCGCGAGCGGAGCCAGCGCCGCCAACGCCATGCTGCGGCGTCCGTCCAGGGTGGCGAATCCCGGCAGCATTGGCCGTGCCTGACCAGCCCAGACGAGCCCCACACGGACCGCGCCGGCCGGCAAACGCGCGTTCCAGAGTTCCGTCAAAGCCGGATCGGCGCGCAGATAGGGGATCGGCGCGGGGATGCTGTCCGGTACGGTTTCAAAGGCGCGCGGCAAGCTAAAGAACGGACAGTAAAAATCGTGATCGGGTACCGTATCGTCCGGGTCGTGGATCGCCGCGACGCCGGGCACCGTACGCATGATCCGCGCCAGCGTCGCCGGAACGCTCGCGATCACCCGGGCGCCGCGCGCGGCCAATAACGGCAAATAGCGCGCGAAATGCAACGTGTCGCCGAACCCGTCCTCGTGCACCGCGAGGATCGTGCGCCCCGTCAGCTCCGGCAGGCCGGCAAGCGCCGGAAGCAGGCGCGGCCGCCGTACCGCGTGACCCGCCAGAGTCAGGCGCCACTCGTAATCCGGCCAGGCCTCGGTCCACCGTCCCGCGCGCAGCAAGGCAACCACCCGGTTCACCCGGATCTGAGCGTCGGCCGGGGCGAGTGCCACCGCCTTGCCGTAGGCGGCGAGCGCCTCCTCGAACCTGCCGTCGTCCTTGAGCAGAAGACCGAGATTGGCCCAGCAGCCGGCCTGGGTCGGGTCGCGCCGCGTGACGTCGCGCAGCTGGGCGATCGCGGCCTCCGTGCGGCCGAGCGACGCGAGCGCCATCGCCAGAAGATTCCGCGTTGGCATGCCCTCCGGCCGCAGCCGCAACACTTCTTCGAGCACTGGAACGGCTGCCTCGCTTTGCCCGGTGTCGTACAGGAACTCCGCGAATGCGTGCGCCAGCGAGACATCGTCGGGTGCCAGGCGGTGGAGCGCGCGAAACTGCGGCTCGACCAACCCCGGCTGGCCGGTGCGGCGAAGGATGACCACCAGATCGTGGAACGGGTGGTCCGCCGCGCCTCGGCCGCGCGCGGCGCGATGCAACAGCCGGGCGGCGTGCTCGGTATGACCGCGGGCACCGGCGGCCAAGCCGAACAGGAGCAATGCTTCGGTGTCATCCGGGTTCCGTGCGAGCAGCGGGCCGCAGTGTGTCGTGACCGAGGCGAAGCGATCCGCCGTCAGATCGCTGATCGCCTTGGTCAGGGCGGCGATGCGATGTGATGCGGCGTCACGTGACATGGCGGTGCGTGGGTTCGTCACCGGCGGCGGATCATCTCCGCTGGCCTGTGCGGCCGGCCCATGGCCGGTTCAGGGACCGACGGGACGCCGTCACTGTTGAGATGCGTGATGCGCCTGAACTCTTCATGATGATCTCGCCCGCCTGCCAGAAAGCGGATCAGGATTGAGTCAGAAGAATGAAGCAATCCTTAAGAGTCCACGAATAATCGCGATGCGGCTGGAGCGTGTATCGCGCCGCCCTCAGGCGCACTGGCCCTGTTTCTCGGCCACGGACCGCTTCTGGGCGATTTGTGTCCACGCGACTCAGGCTGGTGCCCATTGATGGGCGAACATGGCGCGGAGACCGGCAAGGGGCGTGATCTCTGAACAGAAACCGGGTCGCTGGTTGATTTGCTTCAATGCCCGTCCGGTCATTCCGGTGTCAGATACTTCCAGATAATTCTCCCGGAGGACTGTAATCATGGCCAGCGGCAAGAAACTGACCACGAACGCCGGTTGCCCGGTGGTCGACAATCAGAACGTCATGACGGCCGGCGCACGCGGGCCGATGCTCCTGCAGGATGTTTGGTATCTGGAGAAGCTCGCCCACTTCGATCGTGAAGTGATCCCCGAGCGCCGGATGCATGCCAAGGGTTCCGGCGCGTACGGCACCTTCACCGTGACGCATGACATCACCCCGGTACACGCGTTCCAGAATCTTTTCCCAGGTCGGCAAGCAGACCGAACTCTTCGCCCGCTTCACCACCGTCGCCGGCGAACGGGGTGCGGCTGACGCCGAACGGGACATTCGCTGCTTCGCGGTGAAATTCTACACCGAGGAAGGCAACTGGGACCTGGTGGGGAACAACACGCCGGGGTTTTTCCCGCGGGATCCCCTCAAGTTCCCCGACCTCAATCATGCGGTGAAACGCGATCCGCGCACCAACCTGCGCAGCGCGAAGAATAACTGGGATTTCTGGACCTCATTGCCCGAAGCGCTGCACCAGATCACCATCGTCATGAGCGACCGCGGCATTCCGGCGACCTATCGTCACATGCATGGTTTCGGCAGCCACACCTTCAGCTTCATCAACGCGAAGAACGAACGCCATTGGGTCAAATTCCATTTCAAATGCCAGCAGGGGATCCGGAATCTAACCGACGCGGAAGCCGCGGCGACGATCGGGCGAGACCGCGAGAGCCACCAGCGCGACCTTTACGAGAGTATTGAAAAGGGCGACTTTCCGAAGTGGACGCTCGCGGTGCAGATCATGCCGGAAGCGGATGCCACGAAGGTGCCCTATCACCCCTTCGACCTCACCAAGGTGTGGCCGCACAAGGACTACCCGCTGATCGAGGTCGGCGTGATGGAGTTGAACCGCAACCCGGAAAACTTCTTCGCCGAGGTCGAGCAGTCGGCGTTCAATCCCGCCAACGTGGTGCCCGGGATCGGGTTCTCGCCCGACAAGATGTTGCAGGGCCGCCTGTTCGCCTAGGGCGATGCGCAGCGCTACCGGCTTGGCGTCAATCACCATTTGATTCCGGTCAACGCGCCACGCTGCCCGGCGCATAGCTACCATCGTGACGGTGCGATGCGTGTCGACGGGAACCATGGCGGGACGCTCGGGTACGAGCCGAACGACCAGGGCGAATGGGCGGAGCAGCCGGGTTATCGCGAGCCGCCGCTGCGCCTGGAGGGCGCGGCCGACCACTGGAATCACCGGGAGGACGCTGACTATTATTCACAGCCGGGCGATTTGTTCCGGTTGATGACTCCGGAAAAACGTCAGCTCCTGTTTGAGAACACGGCGCGCGCGGTGGGTGGAGCCCCGAAGGAAATCCAAATCCGCCATGTCCGCAATCGCCTGAAAGCCGATCCGGCTTATGGCGAGGGCGTCGCGGATGCGTTGGGTCTCAGTCTGAGCGAATTGCCCAGGATGTGACCGCGGTTGGGTCATGGGCTCATTGATGACCTGACGCCCGCGCCGGCTCGTTCACCCGCGCGTCATCACGAGTTGATCGCGTGACACACGCGCGCCACCTGCTCGTCCGTCAGTTCCGGATACAGCGGCAACGACAATATCTCGGCGGCGGCATGCTCGGTTTCCACGCAGCGTGATGGTCCGAGCGTCACCCGCCCCTCATAAGCCGGCTGACGGTGCACCGGCACGGGGTAATGGACGCCGGAGCCAACCCCCCTCTCCCGCAGCCGCGCCTGCGCCTGGTCCCGATCCGGCACCCGAACCACGTACAGGTGGTAGACGTGCTCCGACCCCCTCCGGCGGCGCGGCGCGCGCGGCCCGAGCACCGCGTCGTAGGCGCGCGCGATCTCCCGGCGCCGGGCGTTCGCCGCGTCCAGGTGCGTCAGCTTCACCCGCAGGATCGCGGCCTGTAGTTCATCCAGCCGGCTGTTCACCCCCACCTCGTCGCTGACGTAGTGCCGCGTCCAGCCGTATTGCCGCAGCGCCGCGATGCGCGCCGCCACCGCGGGATCGCGCGCCACCACCGCACCGCCATCGCCCAGAGCGCCCAGGTTCTTGGTGGGATAGAAGCTGAAGCTGGCTGCATCGCCGAAGGTGCCGGCCATGCGGCCGTTGCGTTTGGCGCCGTGCGCCTGCGCGCAGTCCTCGATCAGCACCGCGCCGTGGCGGCGGCAGAGCGTGCCGATCACCTCGATATCCGCCATCTGGCCGTAGAGATGCACCGGCACCACCGCGCGGATCGGCGGCAACCCTGGCGGCGGATTCGCCAGCACGGCGGCCAGTTCAGCGGGATCCATCGTGTAATGATCCGGCTCGATATCGATCAGCAGAGGCGTCGCCCCGGTGCTCTCGATCGCCGCCACGGTGGCGACGGCGGTGTGCGAGACAGTCACCACCGTGCTCCCGGCCCCGATGCCGAGACCGCGCAGCGCCAATGCGATCGCGTCGGTGCCGTTGCCGCACCCCACGGCGGTGCCGGCGCCGAGCCAGGCGGCGAACTCGGCCTCGAACGCGCGTCCCTCCTGGCCGAGAATATACCAGCCGGAGTCGAGCGCCCGGCTTATCGCGGCGTCGATCTCTTGTTTGCGCGCGCGATAGCCCGCGCCGGGATTGGCCTGCGGAACGATGATGCCGGACATGGGCGATCCCTTACGTCTGTTCCAAATCTGTCATGGCCCGGCCAGTGTTCGTCGTGGCCCGGCCAGTGTTCGTCGTGAGCCGGGTCATGACGATGCGGAGAACGTGCCCAGACGTTCGCATCGTTAAATTATCGGGTATGCGGCTCGCCCGGGCCACGACCGCGCGCGGACGGCGATGGTAGCGGCACCTCACAGATAATCCGCCAGTCTGGGCCGATACCACTCAATCGTCCGCCGGATGCCATCCTCCAGCGAGACCTGGGGCGCCCACCCGCTCGCCGCGCGAAACGCGGAATCGTCGGCGTGGTAGCTGCCGATGTCGATCCGCGCGCGATCCGCCGGAAACTCCCGCACCGTGTAACGGGCCGGCGGACCCGCGAGGCGCACGACCAGGTCGGCCAGTTCCCGCAATGAAGCCGGCGGCGCGCCGCCGATGTTGAATATCTTCCCGTAACATTGTTGCGTTACCGCCGCGCGCAGGAACGCATCCGTCACATCGTCGACATAGGTCATGTCGCGCAACTGCTCGCCGCCCCAGACCTCGAACGGCTTGTTCTCCAGCACCGAGCGGATCCAAATGCCCAGAAAGGTTTGCCGCGCGTCGCGGATGCGCAGCCGGGGACCGTAGCAATTGGTCAGCCGCAAGGACACCACCGGACGGCCGCGCACGCGGTGTTCCAGCAGCCAGTATTGCTCGCCGGCGAATTTTGAGACCCCGTTGGCGTCGGGGGGCGCGACCGGCTGGTTCTCATCGACCGGCAATTTCGTGACCCGCCCGTAAAACTGCCGCGTCGAGGCATGCACGACGACCGCGTCCGGCGCTGCCTCCCGCGCCGCCTGGATCAGCCGCACCTGGGCGACCGCGTTCACCGCGATGTCGGCGAGCGGGTCATTCTGCCCGCCCATGTGGCTGGTCTGCGCCGCCATATTGAAGATGACCGACGCACCCTCGCAGAGCGGACGCAGATCGATTTCGCGGATGTCGCCCCGCGCCAGTTCGACGCCGGAGCCTTCCAGGTTCTTCGGGTTGGCGCCGCCACCGAACAAAAACCCATCGAGCGCGATCACCCGCGCACCGCGCGCCGCCAGCGCGAGCGATAGATTGGCGCCCAGAAAACCGGCGCCGCCCGTCACCAGCACACGTTGACCTGACCAGTTCATCTCGTCTCCATCTCATCGCCGGACCGCATACCGTCCGCCGCGGTACCATGTCCCCGACATTACGTCCAAACCGAGGCTTCGTGGCGGCGATTCGCGGGCCATGGGCGGCGTCGCGCGTGACCCGTGTGGTGGGCCGGGCCAGCCAACCGCCGGGGAAGAGCATCGGGTCCGCGCGATCCGTCAGGCCCGCGCGGCGATCGACACCCCGATCGGCCGGGGTGCGGCCGTGGCCGCCGGCGATCAGCCGGCGTGAGCTTGCGTTGCTGGAGCGCACCCGGGACTTTGGGTAGACGGAGCAGCCTGTCCTGAAACACAGAGGAAGGATCCACGCATGACGCTGCCGCCAGACTGGCGTGCGTTGAACCAGGCCAACTGGGACGAACGCGTGCCGATCCATGTGCGTGCGAAGGAGGCCTACGATCTCCCGGCGCTTCGCGCCGGCACCGACCGGCTGGATCCGATCGCGGCGAAGGTTTTGGGCCCGGCCGGCGGCAAGCGCGTGCTGCATCCGCAATGCCATTTCGGCATGGACTCGTTACTGATCGCACGACAGGGCGCGTCGGTCACCGGGCTTGATTTCTCGCCGCCGGCGATCGCGACGGCGCGGTCGCTGGCGGCGGAACTCGGCCTCGCGGACCGCGCGCGATTTGTCGAGGCGAACGTCTATGACGCGCTGACCGCGATCCCCGAACCCGGCGGCTTCGACCGGGTCTTCGTCAGTTGGGGCGCGTTGTGCTGGCTGCCGGACATGGTCGCATGGGCGCGGGTCGTGGCGGCATTCCTGGCGCCCGGCGGGTATCTGGCGCTCGCCGACCGCACCCGTTTGTCTACGTCTTCGACAGCGCCAACGCGACAGCGGATGGGATGCCAGGCTGGTATGTGCCGTATCTGGGCCGGGCCGCGGCGCTGGAAGACGAGCCGCGCGACTACGCGGACCCAACGGCCCGGTTGCGCAACAGCCGGACCTGGCAATGGCTGCATCCCATCAGCGACATTCTGACGGCGCTGATCGAGGCCGGGTTGCGGATCGACCGGTTCCAGGAACACGACAGCTGCGCCTGGCGCGTATTCGACAACCTCGTGAAGCGCGAGCCGGCCGATTACGCGTGGCCCGGCAAACCCTGGCTGCCGTTGTCGTTCTCGTTACGCGCGGTGAAGCCGTGATCAGGTCAGCACGGCCTCGGTCTTGCGTTTGATCAGCTCGAAGTCGATCTGACCGCCGATCCCCGGTTCGGTGGGGGCATGCATCAGGCCGTCCTTGTCGGGTGCCAGGTCTTCCACCATGCCGTATTTATGCGCCCCGTCCGGCAGCAGCACCTCCCACATCGTGGTGTTCCGCAGCGCCACGCACAGATGCAGGTTGGCCCGGTTGTTCAGTGAATTGCCGGAATGATGCACCTCGTAGCGCAACCCGAATGCCTCGGCCAGATGCGCGGTCTTCAGCATCGTGGTCAGGCCGCCCTTATTCGGGATGTCGCCGCGCAAATAATCGGTGGCTTTTTCGGTCAGCCAGATCGGATAGGTATCGAGCCCGCCAGCCGGAAATTCCGTCGCCATGATCGGAATGGACAATTTTTGCCGCAGCTTGACGTAGTTGTAGATGTCCTCGTCGGCGAGCGGGTCTTCGAACCAATAGTAGCCTATCTCCTCGATCGCGCGGCCGACGCGCAGCGCGTCCACGTAATCGTACGACCAGGTCGAATCGAGCATGATGCGGTAATCGTCGCCGACCGCCTGACGCACCGCCTCGCAGACCTTGATGTCTTTATCCGGATCGCGTGGCGGGTGGATCTTGTAGGCCTGCCAGCCCGCCGCCTTGAACGACAACGCCTGCTCCACGTAAGCGGCGATGTCGGGCAACACCTGCGAACTGGCATAGGCCGGGATCGAAGTTCGAAATGTTCCCATCAGCGCGTGCACCGGCATCCCGGCGATCTTGCCGGCGAGGTCCCACAACGCCGTATCGACAGCTCCGATCACGCGGTAACTGACCGCGCGGTTGATCAGCCGCATGCCGGCATGGATCCGCTCCCGCTCCAGCGGGTCCTTACCCATCAGCATCGGTTTCAGCGAGCGGATCAGTTGCGGCCCGTCCATCGAGGCCGGGTTGGTCGCCGAACCAAGAAACGCATGGCCTTCCAGGCCGGAGTCCGTACGAATCCGCAACAGACCCAGATTGCTGTTCCCGACCGTGGCCGTGCCTGTGTGATAGTTGGTCGCCGGGATGTTGTCCCAGGTGAAGATGGTCAGGCTGACATCATCGATTTTCATGGCGGGCTTCCCTCTCGACTGGTTCGCATGGTCCCAGGCAGCGTGTCGGTTCAGGCGACGATACCATACCGCCGGATCGTATGGCCATCAGCCGTGCGCCGCTCATGAACGCCACGCGGCGTCCCGACTTTGTTCCATCGCCGGACATCGCCGGGGAATTATCTCGCCTTCACCGCGTCCCGGGCAAGGCGCATCA
>Ga0181536_10000680_pt1 | contig 40613 bp, 39 predicted proteins | sample PEATcosm2014_Bin_41_FD_121105 | JGI IMG/M metagenome (GOLD analysis project Ga0181536, IMG submission 121105) | Peatland microbial communities from MTU Mesocosm Facility, Houghton, MI, USA - PEATcosm2014_Bin17_60_metaG | ecosystem: Environmental > Terrestrial > Soil > Wetlands > Peat | place...
ACAAGCCGGGGGATGACGACCTGGGGGAAGGCCCGCCTGAAGCGCTTATTATTGGGCGTCGCCTCAGTGACCCGCGTGGGCCCCCGAGAAATCCGGCGCCGGCAGGCCGGACGCGGCCAATTGCCGGACCAACGCCGCCTGCAGCGCCTCCAGACCGGCGGCGGTCTTCGCCTCGGCCCGCGCGACGAGCACCGCCTGGGTGTTGGAGGCCCGCAGCAGCCACCAGCCGTCATCGGTCAGCACGCGCACACCGTCGATCTCCGAAACACTGGCGCCCTCCTGGCGCAGACGGGCGGCGACCTCCTCGATCACCTGGAATTTGCGCACGTCGTCGCAATCGAAACGGACTTCCGGGGTGTTGACGACCTGAGGCAGAGCCTTACGAAAATCGGATAACCGTCGGCCCGACCGCGCGAGAATGCCCAGCGTCCGGACCGCGGCGTACAAGGCGTCGTCGAAGCCGTAATATTTATCGGCGAAGAAAATATGGCCCGACATCTCGCCCGCGAGCGGGCAACCGGTCTCCGCCATTTTCGATTTGATCAGAGAATGTCCGGTCTTCCACATCAGCGGCTGACCGCCGGCGGCGGCGATTTCGTCGAACAGCACCTGACTCGCCTTGACGTCGGCGATGATCGTCGCGCCGGGATCGGACCGCAGCACGTCGCGCGCCAGCAGCACCATCAACTGATCGCCGAACATGATCGTTCCGGTATCGTCCACGAGGCCGATCCGATCGGCGTCGCCATCGAACGCGATGCCGATATCGGCGTGCCGCGCGTGCACCTCGGCGATCAGTTGTTCCAGGTTCTTCGGCACCGTGGGGTCCGGGTGATGCGCCGGGAACGTGCCGTCGATCGTGCCGTTCAGCACGATATGCTCGCCAGGCAAATGCCTGAGCAACAGAGCGAGGACGTCGCCCGCCGCGCCGTTGCCGTTGTCCCACACCACCTTCAACCCGCGATCACCACCGTCCCAGCCGCGCAGCAGCCGCGTCGCGTAGTCTTCTTCCATGTCGATGGTTCGGGTCGCGGCCGAGGTCTCGGCGACCACGTCGCCCTCGCGCGCCATCTGGCCAATCTCCTGGATTTGCGCGCCGAAAAACGGCTTGCCGCCCAGTACCATCTTGAAGCCGTTATAGTCGGGCGGATTGTGGCTGCCGGTGACCATGATTCCGCCGCCGGTCTCTTGCGTGGTCGCGGTGTAATACAGCATCGGCGTCGGGCCGCGGCCGATGTTCAACACCTGGATGCCACTGGCGCGCAATCCGTTCGACAACGCCTCGCTCAGTTCCGGGCTGGACAAGCGTCCATCGTAGCCGATGGCTGTGGTCTTGCCGCCCGCCCGCGCGACGATTGAGCCGAAGCAACGGCCGATGGCGAACGCGTCCTCGGTGGACAGGGTCCGGCCAACGATCCCGCGGATGTCGTATTCGCGCAACGAGGTCGGATCGAATGTGTGTCTGAAGGTCATGCGCCCGCTCTGTCAGAGATAATGGGTCAGGAAGCCACGCACGGCGTCGGCGAGGTCCGGCCGCTTCAGGGCAAAGGCGATCTGCGCCTCCAGATAGCCGATCTTGTTGCCGCAATCGAAGCGTTTGCCTTCGTAGCGCAACCCGTGAAACGGTTGATGGCCGATCAACTTCGCCATGCCGTCGGTGAGCTGGATTTCACCACCGGCGCCGCGCTCCATTTTCTCCAGATGGCCGATCACTTCCGGCATCAGGACGTAGCGGCCGATGATCGACAACGTCGATGGCGCCTCGCGTGGCGCGGGTTTTTCAACGAGGCCCCGAACCACCACCAGCCGCCCGTCGTCGGCGCCGGTCTTCAGAATGCCGTACCGGTTGGTGTGCTCGCGTGGCACGTCGACCACCGCCACCACGTTGCCGCCGGTCTGCCTGTAGGCATCGGCGAGTTGTTTCAGACAGGGCGTCTCCGACAGGATCAGGTCGTCCGGCAGCAAAATCGCGAAGGGTTCGTCGCCGATGAACGCCCGGGCGCACCCGATCGCGTGGCCGAGGCCATGCGCAATCTGTTGGCGGACCGTCAGCAACGACCCGGGCTCGATGCGCATGGCCTCCAGCTCGGCGAGTTCTTTGGTGCGGCCGCGCTCCCGCAACGTTGCCTCAAGCTCGAAGGCGATGTCGAAATGTTCGACCAGCGCGGTCTTGCCGCGGCCGGTGACGAAGCAAAACTGCTCGATCCCCGCCGCGCGCGCCTCTTCCACCGCGTACTGGATCAGCGGTTTGTCGACCACGGGGAGCATCTCCTTGGCCAGCGCCTTGGTGGCGGGCAGGAAACGGGTGCCCAGTCCGGCGACGGGCAAGACGGCTTTGCGCAACTTTTTCCGCACGGAGTCTCTCCAGGTTCGTTCCTCGGCTTGCACCCTATGCGTCTGGCCAAATTGTGGCGCGGTTACAGCCACGCGGGTTTAACGGATGCTACAACTATAAGTTGCCAGTTTCACCCCGATAAAATGTCCCGCGCCTGATTGATTCGCGAGGCGAGCCAATCCGATCCGCCGGTGTCCGGGTGGGCCATGCGCATCAACCGCCGATGCGCGGCGTGGATCTCATCCGCGCTGGCGCCTGGTTTCAGGCCAAGCACTTCATACGCCTCCGCGCGGCTCATCGCCGAGCCCTGGCGCGGCGGCGGCGGCGTTCCGACCGAGCCGGTGAAGCCTGAGCCATGCTGCTGCCAACGTCGCCACAGCAGCGGGCCGACCAGCACGAGACCGGTCAGCGCCTGAGGGCCGCGTCCGCTCAGAAACAGCAGCAACGTCAATATGATACCGCCGAAGGCGGCGATCCATTTCAGCAGCGTGTAGATCGCCGCGGCGGAGGCGCGCTCGAACGCCCGCAAGCTCAGAAGCAAAGCGGTCAGGATCGCGGTGCCGAGCAAGAGCCACAGCATGTCAGGCCTTCATTCGCCGTCATTCCCTGGGCGGGATCATTCCGAAACCGGCATGCCTGACATGGCCCCGCCCCCGCATCGCCGCAATCCCCTCACTTCGCCGCCGCCTCCTGGGCTTCCACCACCGCCAGCGCGCTCAGGTTGACGATGCCGCGCGCGGTCACGCTGGGGACGACCACGTGGATCGGTTTGGTCATGCCCAGCAGCATGGGGCCGATCGGCAGCCCATCGGCGGCCGCCTTCAACAGGTTGAAGCCAATGTTGGCGGCGTCCAGGTTCGGCATGATCAGCAAATTGGCGGTGCCGGTCAGCCGGCTCTCGGGCACGGCGGCGTCGCGGATCGACTGCACCAAGGCGGCATCCGCGTGCATCTCCCCATCGATTTCCAGCGCCGGCGCCCGCTCCCGGATCATCGGCAGCGCGCGCCGCATTTTGCGCGCTGAATCGCTGTCGCTGGCGCCGAAACTGGAATGCGAAATCAGCGCGGCCTTGGGCGTGATGCCGAACCCGCGCACCGCGTCGGCCGCGAGCAAGGTCATCTCGGCGATCTGCTCGGCGGTGGGATCGATCACCATGTAGGTGTCGCACAGGAACAGCACGCCGGACGGCAAAATGACCACGGACAGGCCGTAAATCCGGCTGACGTCGGCCCTTCGGGGAATGATCGGCAGGATATACTGGATTTGCCGCCACCACGCTCCGGTCCCGCCGCAAATCGCCGCGTCGGCGAGGCCCGCGTGCAGCATCATCGCGGCGGCGACGGAGGGACGATTGCCGACCCGGCGTTCCGCCGACGCCGGCGGCGTGCCGTGGCGTCCGACCAATCGTTGATACTCGGGCACCAGGGGCCGGAATACCGCGTCATCCTCGGCCGGATCGAACACTTTGACCGCGCGGCCGAGGTCCATGCGCAGGCCCATTTCCTTGACCTTGGCCGCGATCACGGCGTGGCGGCCCAACAGGATCGGATGCGCGGTGCCGTCGTCGACCAGGGTTTGCGCGGCGCGGAGCATCCGTTCGTCCTCGCCCTCGGCGAACACGATCCGTTTCGGATCGCGCGCGGCGGCTTCGAACACGGGCCGCATCAGCGAACCCGAGCGGAACACGAAGCGCTCCAGATCCCGGCGATAGGCGTCGAAGTCCTTGATCGGCCGGCGGGCGACGCCGGACTCCATGGCCGCGCGCGCCACGGCGGGGGCGATCTCCAGGATTAGCCGCGGATCGAACGGGCGCGGAATGATGTAGTCAGGACCGAACACCGGCGCGGTGCCACCGTACGCGGCCGCGACGACCTCACTGGCCTCGACCCGGGCGAGGCCGGCGATCGCCTCCACGGCGGCGATTTTCATCGCCTCGTTGATGGTGGTAGCGGAGACGTCGAGCGCACCCCGGAAGATGAACGGGAAACAGAGAACGTTGTTGACCTGGTTGGGGTAATCGCTGCGGCCGGTGGCGACGATGGCATCCGGCCGGTGGGCGCGGACCAGGTTCGGATCGATCTCCGGCTCCGGATTGGCGAGCGCCAGGATCAACGGCTTTTCCGCGAGCAACGGCAGCCACTCCGGCTTCAGCACGCGCGGCGCGGACAGGCCGAGGAAAACGTCGGCGCCGGCCAGCACATCCTGTAACGTGTTGGCGTTCGTCTCCCGTGCATATCGCGCCATATTCGCCAGCATGCCCGGCCGGTCCGAACGCACGACGCCTTTGATGTCGGTCAGCGTCACGTTCTCCACGCGCAGGCCCATCGAGACCAGCAGATCGACACAGGCGAGCGCCGCCGCTCCGGCGCCGGAGGTAACCAGTTTCGCGTCGGACAGCGTCTTGCCCTGCAACAGCAAGCCGTTGCGTACCGCCGCCGCGACGGTGATCGCGGTGCCGTGCTGGTCGTCGTGAAACACCGGAATGCCCATGCGGGCGCGCAGGTTCGCCTCGATCGCGAAACATTCGGGGGCCTTGATGTCCTCCAGGTTGATCGCCCCGAAGGTCGGCTCCAGCGCCGCCACCACGTCGCAAAATCGTTCCGGGTCCTGGGCGTCGACCTCGATGTCGAAGACGTCGATGCCGGCGAATTTCTTGAACAGGACGGCCTTGCCCTCCATCACCGGCTTGCCGGCGAGGGCGCCGATATTGCCGAGGCCCAGGACCGCGGTGCCGTTGGAGATCACGCCGACGAGGTTACCGCGGGCGGTGTAGTCCCGCGCGGTATCCGGGTCCGCCTGGATCGCCTCGCACGCGGCGGCGACGCCCGGGGTGTAGGCCAGCGCCAGATCGCGCTGGGTCGTCATGCGTTTGGTGGCCTCGATCGCGAGTTTGCCGGGCCGCGGATAGCGGTGGTAGTCGAGCGCGGCTTTGCGGAAGTCGTCGTCCATCGGAGCGTTCCCGGTGTTTTCCGGCGCACAATGACCGGACGCGGCGGGGGTTGCAACGCGAGGGCTCAGCCCTCGAACCCGCCGGGAGGGCTTTGCCCTCCTGGACCTCCCAGCAAAGGGCGAGGCCCTTTGCAATCTGTCCATTGGGTGAGTGTTTGAGGAGGGCCAACCCGGACCATGCGAGGTCTCGGTTGGCCCTCCTCAAACACCCACCCAAACTAATGGTTCCAGGCTTGCCCCCGCGAAGGCGGGGGGGCCACTGCCCTTGGCGGAGGTGCAGGCTTGCCCCTGCGAAGGCGGGGGGAGGCAGCGCCTCCTGGTGGGGTCCGGGGGGAAACCCCGGCGCTTACTCCGCCGCGACCTTCTGCGTCTTAAGGTCGGTGGAATACCGCAGATGCACGGGCGCGTTCGCCTCCCACGGATCCTTCAGCCCGAGTTTCGCGCCGAACTCCTTGATCTCCGGCACCACTTCCTTAAACAGCAACTCGATACAGCGCTTGCGGTCGACGGCGCTGACGGTGCCATCGTTGGCCCAGATGCCCATGATCCCGGGCCGCGTGTTCTCGACGATGTATTTCAGCTTCTCAGTCACCTGTTTCGGCGTGCCGGCGACGATCATGGTGCTTTCGAGCTGCTCTTCGAAGGTCGGGTTGCCGCGCGGGTTCTTGGCGCGGCCGGTGGCGAACTCGACGAAGCCGCGGCGGCCGGAGGGCGAGAAATAGCCCGACGGATTGGCCCACACCGGATGCGCGAGGCCGGTGAACTCGCCTTGCATCCACATGAACTGGCGGGCGTTTTGCAGCGCCTTTTCTTCGGTGTCCTGCACGTGGACACGGATCAGGTAACCGAAGTTCTCCGGCCCGGCGGTGTAGCCGCACTCCGCCGCGGTCTGCGAGTACAGCTTGAAGATTTCCTTGGTGTGGTCGATCGCGGTGTTCAGCGCGATGTACGGGTAGCGCTGCTGCGCCGTCCAGATGATGGTTTCCTTCGACAGCACACCGGGCACCCAGACGCGCGGATACGGTTTCTGCAACGGAACCGCCCATGGATTGACGACGCGATGCTGATAATGCGTGCCTTCAAAACGGAACGGACCGGGTTCGGTCCAGATCTTTTGGATCAGTTCGTGCGCCTCGATGAAGCGCTCGCGGTTGAAGGCGGGGTTCACGCCGGACGCCAACTGCTCCTGCCCGCCGCCGCGCACGAACCCCGGGACCAGGCGGCCCTTGGAGATCATATCGATCATGGCCAGTTCCTCGGCCATGCGGATCGGGTTTTCACACAGCGGCAACGGATTGCCCAGGATGACGATCTTCACCCGTTTGGTGGTGGCGGCGAGGATGGCGGCGAAGATGTTGGTCTTCGCCTGCATGCAGAACGGCGCGTTGTGATGCTCGTTCAGCATGATGCCGTCGGCGCCGCAGTCCTCGGCGAGAATGTAGTCTTCCAGGTATTCGTTATACAGCCGGCTGCCCGCGACCGGGTCGTAGTACTTATTGGAGAAGGTCAGCGCGGTAGCACCGAAATCCAGGCCGGCCTTGGCGTCGTAGGCCGACATCGGCTGCTCGGTGAAATACATCATATGCATGGCGGCGGTCCTCCCTCAGACGGCGTTGATGAAGTCGGTGACGAGTTTGGCGACCTCGGCGGGTTTCTCCATTTCAGCGAAATGGCCGCATTCGGCGATGGTGGTCATCGTCGCGTTGCGCAGGGCCTTGGTGTAGGCATGGCCGGCGCTGATCGGCACGATTCGGTCGTCGTCGCCCCAGATGATCAGGGCCGGCGTGCGCACGCCGCCCAGCAGATGCGGCAGAGTCTGACTGTACATGTAGGGCTTCCACGCGGTGCGGAAACACATCTCGCGGCAAATGTCCCACTTTTCCAACTGATCGGTGTCGACCGGGCCATAGACCCGGGTGAACGCGTCCGGGCTGTGGAAACCGGCTTGCGGGTAGTCCAGATAGGAAACGATCGCCTGGTCGAAGATATCGCCCTCGGGCGGCTTGATGCCCATGGGACCGACCAGCGCCGCCCGGCGATAGGAGCGCGGCGACTGGCTGATCATTTCGGCGGCGATCCATCCGCCGAAGCCAAGGCCGACCAGATTGACATCTTCCACGCCCAGATCGGCCAGCAGCCAGGTGTGCATCGCGGCGATGTCGCGGGGATGACGCAGCCATTCGGGGCGTTCGGATTTGCCCCAGCCCGGGTGGTGCGGCACGAGAACGTCGAACTGTTCCGCGAGTGAATCGTAGAACGGCAGCCGGTCGAGCGTCCCGATGTCGTGATGCAGCACGAGCACGGTCTTGCCTGCACCGGCGCGCGACAGGTGCATCTTGGTTCCCGCGATCTCCGTGACTGAGTCTTTCCAGGTCACACTCATGCGCTCTCCCCCCCCTCGGGCGTACGATGGGGGGGAGGATACTCATGGGTAGGGTTGGTTGTCCAATCGGTAGGGAGGTGACCAGCCGCCCGATCGGGCAGACCGGCAACGAACTGGTCTCGCAACGAGTCGCGACATGTCCGGTGGCGGGGTATGGCCGGGCTCCCGCGGAACGGCATAAACTCCGGACCAGCCAGCATGGCACCGGGGGAGACGCAGTGGTGGAAACGGCCAATGCAACGCCGGGCTCGCTGATGGACCTGGATGAACGCCCGCTGTCGCGGCGGCAACGTTACGCAGCCGTGCTGGTGGTGTGCGGCGAGTTAATCGACGGCTACGACCTGATCGTCATGGGCGCGGCGCCGATCCTGCCGCGGCCGCGATTCCACCTGTCGCCCGCCGAGACCGGCGCGCTGTCCAACGAGACAACGCTGCGGTTCAGTTCGCTGGTCTGGTGCACCAGCCTGGTTGGCGTGCTCGTTGGCCTGGTGCTGATCGACCGCATCGGGCGCAGCCTGGAGGCGCTCGCCGGCGACTGAGGATGGCGGCGGACTTTGACGGTGGACCTTGACGAGGATGAAGGAGCGGGATCGGTGCGGTTTGGTTTGTTCGGCGGCGCGCAGTCCACCGGGTCCGACCCGGCTCAGGGCTATAACGATTATCTCGACTTCCTGCTGGAAGCGGAAGCCCTCGGCTACCACGGCTGCTTCCTGACCGAGCATCATTTCACCGGCTGGGGTCAGATGTCGGCGCCACTGCACATGCTGTCTTACCTGGCCGCCCGCACCACGCGGCCGCGGCTCGGCACGGCGGTCATGGTGCTGGCGTGGCACAACCCGATGCTGCTGGCCGAGCAGGCGGCGACGGTCGATGTGCTGTCCGGCGGGAGGCTCGACCTCGGCATCGGCCGCGGCTACCGCCACAACGAATTCCACGGTTTCGCCATCGACGCCGAAGAAGCCGAGGCGCGGTTCGCCGAATCGCTCGAGGTCATGACCCGGGCGTGGACACCCGGAAAGCGGTTTTCCCACCATGGCCGCTTCTGGCGGTTCGATGATGTGATCCTGGAGCCGGCGCCGCTGCAATCGCCGCACCCGCCGTTGTGGGTCAGCGCCGGGCGGGATGCCTCGATCCGCGCCGCGGCGGAAAGCGGGTTCCGCTTGTTACTTGACCAGTTCACACCGGTCGAAACGCTCGCGGCCCGGATCGCCGCGTACCGCGAGGCCGCCGGCGCGCGCTTCGACCCCGCCATGATCGGCGTCGCCCGCGATGTCTATATCGCCGACTCCGAAACGGAAACCCAGGACGCGTTGCGCCGCCGCGCCGTCGGCCATCAACGCATGATCGACGCCGCCCGTACGCCCGGCCAATCCTCCGGTTCCCACATTCTCGCCTGGGCCGACCGCCCGGAGTCGCGCACCGAGGCGGCGCTGTATGGCTCGCCAGATCAGGTCGCCGCGGGGCTTCGGGCGCTTCAGGCCGCCGGTGTCACGTACGTGTTGTGCAACATTCTCGGCCATTCGCGGCCGACCTTGCGACGCCTGGCCGCCCTTTCCGGCGCACTGGGATCGTGACACCCTGAGCGGATCCAAGGGAACCTCGCATGATCGATAAATTCGTCCCCAGCCTCGCCCAGGCGATGGCGGGCATTCAGGATGGCGCGACAGTGCTGGCCGCTGGGTTTGGACCGGGAACGCCGGCCACGCTGATGCGGGGCCTCGCCCAGCAGGGCGCACGCGATCTGACCCTCGTCATGAACGCCGGCGGCCGCGATGAGGGTCCGATCGCCGACCTCCTGTCCACCGGCCATGTCCGCAAACTGATCTGCAGTTTCGTGCGTGCCGACAGCATCGCCGGCCGGCAATTCGCCAGGGGCGAACTGGAACTGGAGATCGTGCCGCAAGGCACCCTGGCCGAACGCATTCGCGCCGCCGGCGCCGGCGTGCAGGCGTTCTACACGCCCACCGGCGCCGACACGATCCTGGCCGAGGGGCGCGAAACCCGCATGATCAACGGCAGGCTGTGCCTGCTGGAATATCCCATCTTCGGCGATGTGGCACTGATCGACGCCTGGCAGGCCGATCGGTTCGGCAACCTGACGCATCGCGACAGCGCGCGGAACTTCAATCCGATCATGGCGATGGCGGCGAAAATGACGATCGTGCAAACCGCGCATGCCGTCGATCTGGGCGCGATCCAGCCGGAACACGTGCATACCGCCGGCGTTTTCGTGCAGCGCGTGCTGCATGTTCCCGTTTAAGGAAGCAATGCGATGGCCGACACCGAATTCCAGCCGCTCGACCGCGACGGCATCGCGGCGCGGATCGCGCGCGACATCCCCGAAGGCTGGTTCGTCAATCTGGGCATCGGCATTCCCACGAAAGTCTCGGATTTCGTGCCGGCCGATCGCGAGGTCATCTTCCACGCGGAAAACGGCGTGATCGGCATCGGCCCCGCGCCCCGACCGGAACAGATCAATCCGTATCTGGTCAACGCGGGCGTGCAGCCGATCACGCTGATCACCGGGGCCGCGCTGGTGCACCACGCCGACAGTTTCGCCATCGCCCGCGGCGGGCATCTCGATCTGTGCGTGCTTGGCGCGTTCGAGGTCGCGGAAAACGGCGACATCGCCAACTGGGCGCGTTCTCCGGACGAACCGGTCAAACAGGTCGGCGGGGCGATGGACCTCGCGGTGGGGGCGCAACGGCTCTGGGTCGCGATGGAACATATCACCAAAGCGGACGGCGGCTCGCGCATTCGGGTCGCGTGCTCCTATCCGCTGACCGCGAAGGGGGTGGTGAAACGGGTCTACACCGACCTCGCGGTGCTGGAGGTGACGCCGCGCGGGTTCGCCGTGCTGGACATGATCCCCGGCATGACGCGGGACGCGTTGCAGGCGCGCACGGAAGCGATGTTGATCTGGCCGTGACGGGCGCGGTTATGCTTGCATCAGGCCCTTACGGGTCCCTGGTTCTGTCATTGCAAGCCTTTTGTCATTGCGAGGCGACGCGACAATCTCAGTGTTCCCACACACGGAGATTGCTTCGCTTCGCTCGCAATGACAGCGGCGGCGATGGCAATGACAGCGGCGGCGATGGCAACGACAGCGGCGACGCCTGCGATGATAGCGGCGCGGGCCAGACAAGCCTTAGGCCGCGACTCGAACGCCTTCGGTCACGGTTTCCAGGTGACCGACCGTTTCGCGGCCGAAGAGCAACGGGACGAAGGCGCCAATCCCGACCACGACCAGCAACGTGCCGAAGAACACCATGGGCGAGGCCGTGTAGCGCTCCAGGAACAGCGGGAACGCCACCCCGGCGACCAGCCGCGCGGATGATTCGCCGAAGAAGTGCCCGCGGCCGCGAAGCGCCGTTGGAAATTGCTCGGAGAGATAGACCCGCGTGCACGGAAACGCCGACAGCACCGTGAAGCCCGTGATCAGCCCACCGGCGATGAACACGACCGGCGCCGCCCCGTCGGCCCAGTGGGCACCCGCCATGAGGGCGATGCCGGGAAGCGAACCGGCGAGCGAGTAGGTCATTGTCCACCGGCGGCCGATGATCTCCATCAGAAAGCCGGTGAACAGTTTTCCGGGAATGCTGGCCAGGAACAGTACGGAACTCAGTCCGAAGCTCAGTGCGACGGCGCCGCCCTGGTCAACCAGTGCCTTGGGCAACAGGATCGCGCAGGTGTAGTAGGCGGTCCCGGCACTGACTCCGCTGAGGATGCCGACCACCGTCCACCGCAGCTGTCCGGCGCGGAACAATGCCATGAAGGAAGGAAGTTCCGCGCGCCCGAGGGTGAGGTTGGGTCCAAGGCCACCAACGGTCAGCGCCGGCACGCGGTTGCCGCAGCGTTTGATCATCAGGTTCACCGCATCGATCGCCGCCTGTGGTTGGCCTCGCCGCAGGTACCAGCGAGGGCTTTCCGGAATGGCGTAATGCACCAGCAGGGGTACGACGCCCAGCGCCAGTCCGCCCGGCAGCGCGATCAGCCGGAACCCTATCGGATTGCCCGCCAACATGAAGGCCACGAACGGCAGCAGCGTGAAGGCGCTGGCCAGCATGACCTCATAAATCGCGCCATACGTGCGCCGGTGCTGTGCCGGCATCAGTTCGGCCGCGATCGGGAAGGCCGCCGGGATGGCGAACCCCATTCCAATGCCGGTGATGAGGCGCAGAACGATCAACTGGTCGGCGGTTTGCGCCAGCGGAATCAACAGCGTGAACAGCGTGCTGATGACCACGCCGATCTGCATGATGAGCTTGCGGCTCAGCCGGTCGGACAGCGCCGAGGCGGTGAAGCCTCCGACGACGACCAGGAACGTTGGCCCGGCGACGAGCCAGCGAATATCGTCCAGCGAGAGGTGCAGCGGTACTTTGGCCAGCACGATCAGCGATCCGCCGAGTGCCAGGTCATAGCCTTCAACGAAGCCGACGGTGCCGAGCACCACGATCAAAAGCACGTGGTAGGCGCTGAAGGGGATGCTATCGAGTTTCTTCCCGAGTACATAATCAACGGTGTGCGTCGGCGCGTTCATGGTGTCCTCCCGGACTGAAGCCAGGCCGGGCGGCGGTGCGATAGTGCGGCATCGGCGAGGTCGCCGTGGTGGATCCGTCACGATCAGAATTTAGTTTCGATTACGTATCTTATACCTCGCGATCCCGCGTTGGCCGCACCTCAGAGTGCCGCCGGTCGGCGTGTTGCTCCCAATCGCATCTGGAGGCGGTTCTGCCCCGCCTTCCCGTTTGCATCGGCCCATTGCACGAGCCGTACGCGAACTTAAGCGCGATCCGCGGAGTTGTCAGCAAGGAAGTCGCGATCTAACGAAAATAACGCGAGATGATCCACGCGCGGGGATCGTCGGGCGATCGCGTGCCCGTTCGCCGGCACCGGCTGGCGCCACGCGCCGGCCGGTCATCCGACGCGGGATCGGACTACAAGCCGATATGTTGTTTCGAACGAGGTATCCGGCTACCTGTCATCCGCCACGGAGGCCTGAATCAGGCAACCGTTCCCAAGCGTCTTCCGGCCCGTCCGCCGAACCCTTCGCGGTCGCGGGGAAGGCCATTCTTGTTGAGAGGTCATCATGTCACACGGTTCGCGGCTACCGGACGCCGTCCAGGATCGTCAGAAAACCGGGCTACTGGAGTTTGCCGCACCGCACCGTCGCGAACCGTTCGCCGGCGGTGCGGAATTTGGTGCCTCGGGCGCGTACGAACGGATCGAAGGTGTGGCGTCGGGCGCGCTCGATCCCGCGCATCCCGCCAATCGAGGCATCGCCCTGCTGAACCAGGCGCCGCGCAACACCGATGGCCTGGTGGAATACCAGAGCGCCTATATTCTTTTGCGGCCGGCCGATCCGGTACTGGGCAATGGGCGACTGCTCTACGAGGTCAACAACCGCGGCCGCATCATGATGCTGGCCAATCTCTGCTCCGGTGCCACCGGCAACGATCCCCAAACCCCCGCCGTACTGGGCAATGCCCTGCCCTTCCGGCTGGGATATTCGCTGCTGTGGACAGGGTGGGACCCCGCCGCGCCAAAAGCCACCGGCCTTTGGTTGGACGTCCCGGCGATCGAAGGCCTGACGCGACCGATCCGCGAGGAGTTCGTGTCCGGCACGCGCCTCGGCTTCCATGAATCGTTTCGCCTGTCGCATGAGGCCGTCCGCGTCACCGCCGTCACCGTCCGCCGCACCCAGACAGCGGAGCGAATTCCGGTGCCGTATGTCCTCAGCGACGCGAGGACGATAAAATTGACGCCCGAGGGTACCAAACCGGTCATCGGCTCGATCTACGAAGTGCGTTACGAGGCGACCCGGCCGCGCGTGCAAGGCATCGGCTTCGCGGCGACAAGGGACATCGTCAGCCACATCCGCTCGCACGGCGAGGATTTCACCGACCGCGCCATTACGCACACGCTGGCGTTTGGCATTTCCCAGGCCGGTCGTTACTTGCGTGATCATATCGCCCAGGGGTTCAACGCCGATCAGTCGGGGGCGAGGGTGTTCGATGGCGTGCTGACCCATGTGGCCGGGATCGGCCGGGTCTTCCTCAACACGCCGTTCGCGCAACCGTTTCGTACTCGTACCTTGCGCGAAGATCATGACTTTCCGGAAGTGGAGTTCCCGTTCTCGTCCGCCGTCACGACCGATCCGCTGACCGGGACCACCGGCGGGTTGATGCGGGGCGACGCGAGCGATCCCAAACTGATCGAAACCAACACCTCCACCGAATACTGGCAGAAGGGCGCGTCGCTGCTGCACACCGATCCGCTGGGCGGTCAGGATATCGCGCTGCCGCCGAATGTGCGCGGCTATTTGCTCGCCGGCACGCAGCACGGCGGCAAGGCGGGGATGCCGAGAGACAATGGACCCTGTGTGAACCCGAGGAACTGGCACGACCCGATGGCGGCGATCCGCGCGCTGCTGATGGCGCTCGATGAATGGGTCGTTTCGGGGCGAGAACCACCGGAGAGCTGCCTGCCGAAGATCGCCGATGGGTCGCTGGTTCCCGCCGATCAGGTGGCGTTCCCCGCCGTGCCGGGGCTCACGCCGCCGGCCGCGGCGAACGACGTTTATCCGTTGGCGGACTGGACCGATCCGCGGCCGGCGCCGCGCGCATGGCGCCCGCTGGTGCCTCAGGTGGACGTTGACGGCAACGAGATCGCCGGCATCCGCCTGCCCGATATCGCCGTCCCGCGCGGCACGTTCACCGGCTGGAATCTGTATCGTGAACCGCACCCGGCGGGGGAACTCGCCGACCGCGACGGGACGTTCCTGGCCTTCGCGGAGACCGCGGCCGCGCCCGGCGACCCGCGGCGTACGATCGCGGAACGATATGGCGATGCAACCGTTTACGCGGCCGAGGTGAAGCGCGTGACGGAGGCATTGCGGGCGCGGCGGCTGCTGTTGGCGGAGGATGCCGAAGGGTTCCTCACCCGGGGATGACGCCGCGGGTCACGACGCGGCCGGTGGACGCTCCGGCGAACTCGCCGGTCACGTGGCCACGGCGGTCAGGCGGCCTCGGCCGGGCGTGGGCGCCGCCGCGCGTCCCAGGCCAACAGCGGCAGAATCGGCAGCGTCGCGGTCAGCGATAACATCGCCCACCAGGGCGCCAGGTTCAGCATCGCGCCGGCGTGCAACCCCGCCGACATCACCCCCACGGTGTAGGCGCAGTCCCACATCGGCGACGTGAACGCGAAGAACAGCCCCTGCCGGTCCGGCGACAGGCGCTGCTGCATCGCGGTGAACCAGGTGGCGGTCGAGATCACCTCGGGGATCCCCGCCAACGCGAGGATCGCCATGGCCACCCAGCTCCCCGCCGCTCCCGCGGGACAAAACAGCAGCAGCAGGTGAAACAACCCCTCGATGATCCCGGTGACCATGGTCAGCGTATAGGCCGAGGCGCGCCGCAGCAGCGCCCGGTTGAAGGTCCCGGCGGCCAGGGCGCCGATCACCGCCCCCGCCCCCTGCACCGCCATCAGCCCGGTCCAGGCGGTGTCCGCCGCGCCGAACCACTCGCGGTTGGCCCAGAACAGAAACGGCCGCAGCCCGCCGAGCATGACCATGTAGCTGACGGCGCAGACCAGCAGCCCCACCAGCACCCGGTCGCCGCGCAGCATGCGCCAGAACTCCGCCGGCAGGCGCAGGAAGTTCCAGCCGCGCGAGGCCGCATCCGGCCGCGGCCGCGGCAGCCGCGCCACCGGGACCGCCGCCAGCACGATCGCGGCGGCAAAGCCCAGGAAGGCCGGGACGAAACCGGCGGTGACGGCGAGGCCACCGATCGCCGGCCCGGCGGTCTTGCCGATCCGGTCCGCCATCGAGCAAAGGCTGTTGCCGGCGAGCTCCAGCCCGTCCGGTGTCACGCTGCCGCGCAACGACAACATGCCGGGCATGACGAAGACGTCCAACGCGCCGATGCCGGCGATCACGGCCTGGAGGACCACGAAGTCCCGGCACCACGGCAGCGCGGCGATCAGCACGGCCTCCCCCAGCAGCGCGAGACACGCGATCCTGGGCGCGCCAAACCGCCGCAGCAGCACGCCGGACACCGGCGCCAGCACGATTTTCGGCAGGATGCGCCAACTCAGGGACAGCACGAGGGCGCCGCCCGCGCCATAGCGTTCGGCGACCAGGATCGGCAGCGCGGCCATCACGCTCCAGGAGCCGAGATTGGCGCAGAGCAGCGCGAACCACAAAGCGCGGAAGCGGGGCACCGCGAGCAGGGTTTTCCAGTCACCCATGGCGATGGACCGCGTCAGTCCCCAGGACCACGGGCGACGCCGAGCGTTTGCGTGATCGGTGCGCCGGTCGCACGTGTTTCCATCCCAGGGTTCGGCCTCGCGCGGGCCCGAGTCAGCGCCAGTTTACGGCGTGCCGGCGCGATCCGCGAGCGCGTGCGGTCTGAATGTAATGACGGGGTTCGAATGTCCGCGACATGATACACCTCGCTCGCGGAAAACCCGCGGTTACGAGGTGCCGCGATCAACTGGAACGCGGTGGACCCTTTCCCTTCGCGAACGGGCTCAGCCCAAGCCAGCGCTGCATGGATTCCCGCAATCGCGGTTGGCCGGTGATCCGCAGTTGGTCCGTGCGTAATTCGTTGGCCACGGTGGTGAACCCCATCCAGATCGCGGTCATGGTTCGCAAATCCGATTCAACATAGAGATCGACCTCGAAGCCCGGATCAGATGAGCACAGGTCCGTCTCACGCATAGGCTCATCTCCATGGGACGGCTCGATCAGCAACCACCAGTTTTGCCGCGCCGCCGGCAATTCCGGATACAGAAACTGAATCGTGCATCGTCGCGACGGCAGCGGCGTGGTGTCCAAATTGCGCCGCATGTCCCACATCAGAAGGGACGGATCGAGGTTCTTAAGCGACAGCTGCGTCTCCACCCAGCGTTGGCCCCAGTTGCCGAGCCCTTCAACGATTCCCCGCAGATCCAACCCCGCCGACGTGAGGCGGTATTCCTGCACGCCGGACCCGCTCCCATCGAAGCGTTCCACAATGCCAGCCTGCTCAAGCTCGCGCAGACGTTTCGAAAGAAGTGCCGGCGACATTCGCGGCACGCCACGGCGCAGATCGTTGAACCGGGTGCTGCCAGCGATCAACTCACGGACAAGCAATGGGGTCCAGCGCGTGCACAAAACCTCCGCCGCCATCGCAACAGGGCAGAACTGAGCATAGCCGCCACGGGTTTCCATTGCCAACGCTCCCCTTTTCGCTCCTCGCTGGAGCGATTGTGTCGCCGATCTTATGCCAGCCGGCGCCGGATACCAGTTCAGATTCTGAACTGGCGGCAGAGTCCGCCAATCCTACAGAGTCTGACGCGGCCCGATCCGGTCGCCATGGCACCCAAGGGAGGTAACGATGCAAGCCGACACGACCATCCTGACCGACGAGATGTTGGATCGCATGGCTGGACGAGCCGCCGGATACGACCGGGACAATCGCTTTTTCCAGGAGGATTTCGACGATTTGCGCCGGGCGGGCTATCTCACCATGGCGGTGCCCCATGAATTCGGCGGGCGTGGCCTGAACCTGGCCCAGGTTGGTCAGGAGACGAGGCGTCTGGCCTATCGCGCTCCGGCGACCGCGCTTGGTACGAACATGCATGTCTATTGGACCGGCGTCGCGGCCGATCTGTGGCGGGCCGGCGATCGCTGCATGGAATGGCTGCTGAAGGACGCGATGGACGGCGAGGTTTTCAACGCCGGGCATTCCGAACGCGGCAACGATCTGCCGGTGCTGCTCTCCACCACCAAGGCGGAGAAGGTAGATGGTGGCTTCCGTTTCACGGGTCATAAGATGTTCGGTAGCCTCATGCCGGTGTGGACCCGTTACGGCATGCACGGCATGTGGGCGGATGCGCCCGGCGGGCCCAGGACCGTGCATGCCTTCATGCCGCGCGACAGTGAAGGTTTCCGAATCGTCGAGACCTGGGACACGATGGGGATGCGCGCCACGCGCAGCGACGACGTGGTGCTCGACGGCGTCTTCGTGCCGGACCGCTACGTTGTCCGTATCGTGCCAGCCGGTGGTGCCGATGAGTTCGTCCTGGCGGTGTTTGCCTGGGCCCTTCTGGGCTTCGCCAATGTCTATTGCGGCATCGCCCATCGAGCCATCGACATCACGGTGCCAGCGATCAAGTCGAAGTCCTCCCTCGGCGTCAGCCGTTCGATGGCGTACCATCCCGGGCTCCAGCACGCGGTGGCGGAGATGAGCCTGGCGCTTGATCCGATCGCACCGCATCTGGACAGCGTAGCGGGGGATTGGTCGGCGGGGGTGAACCACGGTGCCGCCTGGCCATCGAAGATCGTCTCCGCCAAACACCATGCGGTGGAAGCGTGTTGGCGCATTGTCGATCTCGCCATGGAAGCCTCCGGCGGGACGGGCATGTTCCGCGGCAATGAGTTGGAGCGGATGTTCCGCGATGCCCGGTGTGGCCGCTTCCATCCCGCCAACACGTTCCTGACGCACGAGATCGTCGCCAAAACCACGCTTGGCATAGGCCTGGGTGAACAACCACGCTGGGGCTAAGGCCGGCGAGCATGGGGCTGGCGCGATGCCACCACGCGAAGGTGACATCGCGCTGGCGGCCAGGGCAGATTCAGCTCACACCTGGTCATAATCCACCACCACAAGCGCCGTCAGCGGCCGCGCCTGGCAGGTCAGCACGTACCCCGCCTCGGTCTCCCACGGTTCCAGCGAATAATTCGTCGCCATCGCCACGCGCCCCTCGACCAGCCGCGCGCGGCAGGTGCAGCACATCCCGGCGCGGCAGGAGAATGGCGGATCACGGCCCGCCCGCACCGCGGCATCGACGATCGTTTCGCCCTCGGCCATCGGCACCTCGAGGCGCGCGCCATCGATGATCAGCGTCGCCATGGCGGCCGGCGGCACGCCCTCGGGCACCACCACCGGCGGCCGCGGAGCGTCGGAGGAGGGCGTGAACCGCTCGACATGAATCCGCTCGCGCGGGACACCGGCCGCCGCCAGCGCCGGTTCCAGGCCCTCGATCATTCCTTGCGGGCCACAAACGAACACGTGATCCGGCGGCGGCATCAACCGTGTCAGTGCCGGAATTTTCTCCGGGTCGAGATGACCGTTGAGGATGTCCAGCTCCTGGCGTTCCCGCGACAGCACGTGAAACACCGACAGCCGCGACAGGAAGCGGTCCTTCAGGTCCTCGATCTCATCGCGGAACATGATGTCGCGGGTCGCGCGGTTGCCGAAGAACAGGGAGAACCGGCTGCCCGGCTCGCGGGTCAGCACGGTCGTCATGATCGACAGGATCGGCGTGATGCCGGAGCCCGCCGCGAACGCCGCGAACACGCGCGACGCGGCCGGATCGATCGCCACGCCGAACCGCCCCTCGGGCCGCATGACCTGGATCGTATCGCCTTCGCGCGGCACGGTGTTGGCCCAGCTGGAGAACAGGCCGCCGGGAAGGTGTTTGATGCCGACCCGGAGCGTTCCGTCGCCGGGCGCGGAACAGATCGAGTAGCAGCGCCGGACGTCCCGCCCGTCGATCGTGGCGCGCAACGTCAGATACTGACCCGGCGTGAACGAGCGGAACGATGCGGGCGCGTCGAAGGCCACGACCACCGAGTCAGCGGTCGTCCGCCGCAGCGCGGCGACGGTCAGGCGCTGGAAGCGCGCGGCCACTCAGGGCGTCTTCGCGTTCCGGCCCAGACCGCCGTACTGGTCCAGCATGCGGCCGAACCACGCCGCGACCGGGTCGTCCTCGGCCAATAACGGAAACCGGCTGGCGCAGCGCGGCCACATCAGCGTGCCGGCGATGATATGGTCGGCGTAACTGGGCGCCGGCCCGCCCAACCACGGCTGCCGGCGCAGCACCAGGCGGATCGGCAGCAAGGTGTCGCGGAACGCCGCCAACCGCTCCTCGCGCCCGGCCTGCACCGCTTCCAGCGACATGCCGAACCGCGCCTCCCGGCTGGTGCGGAAATAGGCCTGATCCTTGGGGTCGATCACGTCCAGCAGATCGCGCACGATGAAGCGGGCGATGCCGCCGAGCAGCACCGCATCCGCCCAGCCGTTGATGAACAGCGCATGGGCGCGGCCGATGGTGCCACCAAACAGCGCGGGGGTCGGACAGGTTTCCTCCAGGTATTCGGCGATTGACCAACTGTCGAACACCACGCGATCGCCGTCACGAATCACGGGCACGCGGGCCTGACCGGAGAAGGCGATCGCCGCGGTCTCGGTAAAGCGCCACGGGATGGTTTCGACCGGCAGGCCTTTATGTGCCAACGCGAAACGGGTCCGCCAGCAATAGGGACTGAAGCGGAGCTCCGGATCGGCGCCGGCGAGGTCGTGCAGGATGATGGACATGGCCCCAGCCTGCGCCATTCCGGCGCGCGGGTCCAGATTCGCCGCGCGCGCTTTGTTGAACCGGACGACCGGTCATGGTAGCCGCGCGCATCGCTTCCGAAAGGACCTGACGGTGACCGACCTGCCGCCGTTCGACGACGCCGATCTGTTCGACGAAGCGGGGTACCTGCGCCTCTACCCGGGCATTGCCCAGGCGATGATGCAAGGCATGGTCGATACCGCGTGGAATCACTATCATCGGCATGGCCGGCACGAAGGCCGTCAGCCCAACGACGTCGATCCCGACTTCTATCTTTCGGCGTATCGTGAGGTGGAGCATGACCTCGGCCGGCCGCCGTCCGCCGCCGACGCCGCGCCGCACTACATCACTCTGGGCCGGGCACGCGGCTACCTGCCGAACGCCGACGCGCCCAGGGTGGCGAACGGCGCGGCGCCGCATTCGCCATTCGGGGGATTCTGGACCGATCAGGCCAACGCGCTCGACCTCATTCAGAGCCGGTTGGATCTGGGTTGGATCAAACGGCGGGAGGCGGCGATGCTGCGGAGCTTCGCGCTGGAAGGGATGGTGAATTTCGACCGGCTGGTCGAGCAGGATCATATCCGGGACGCCGCGCTGATCGTGGACCAGGCGTTCACCGGGATGTATCCGGATTTGTTGTTCGCCCGCGCCGCGTCGATCGCCGAACCACAGCCATGGCGGCCCGAACTGACCGAGCAGCCGGTGGCCGCGCTGGACCCGCACATGGTCTCCCGCGCGATCCGCGATCTGCTGCTGGACACCGCGCTCACCGATTTCCTCGCGTTGATTTTCGGCGCGCGGCCGCGATTGACCGCGAGCCGGGCGTTTCTGCGCGAGGCGGCGACGCCGGACCGTGACGTGGCGTGGCACGCGTACACGCTGCCGCTTCAGTTCGTGGCCGTGACGTTCACGCTGGAGGACAGCGACGATGGCCCGGATTTCGTCTGGCCCGGCAGCCACCTGCTGCCCGACGTGCTGTGGGCCGGGGCGTATGTGTCGCTGCCGGAAGCCCGCCGCGGCAACGCCCCGGACCTGCACCACGCGATCGGCGGGCGGGAGGCGCGGATCCGCGCGTTGGTGCAGGGACAGGAGCCGCGGCGGCTCGAAGCCGCGGCCGGACGGCGCACGATCCGGCACGCGAACCTGATTCACGCGGTCGCGGCGCCGGAGCCGCCGTCGCAGCGGCGATCGTTGACCGCCTGGTATTGCCCCTCGCATGTCGCGCCCTGCCACGTGGAGACCACGCGGGCCCGCATGCATGTCCACGGCGGGTTCACGTTTTCCTCCGGCGTTTATCCGGCGCTGGATCCGCTGGACTGAATGAAACGGGTCATTTTCTCCGCCGACGATTTCGGCCTGACGCCGGCGGTGAATGAGGCCATCGAGCGGGCCCATCGCGAGGGCGTCCTGGATCAGGCCAGCCTGATGGTCGCGGGCGCGGCGGCCGAGGACGCGGTACGGCGCGCCCGGGCGATGCCGTCGTTACGCGTGGGGTTGCATCTGGTGGTGATCGAGGGTCCCGCGGTGTCGCCGCCGGCGGAGATTCCCGATCTGGTGGACGCGGCCGGACAGTTTCCCTCGGACCAGGCGCGGCTCGGGTTCCGGTATTTCTTCCGGCGTGGCGTGCGGCGGCAACTGGCGCATGAAATCCGCGCGCAGTTCGCCGCGTTCGCGGCGACGGGACTGATGTTGGATCATGCCAACGCGCACAAGCATATGCAGCTGCACCCGACAGTCGGACGGATGATGATCGAGATCGGCCGCGAATTCGGCCTGCGCGCGATTCGGGTTCCGGCCGAACCGCCGGCGACGCTCGCCCGCGCCGGGACGCGCGCCGGCCTGGGCGACCGCGCACTGTATGCCTGGTGCCGGCTGCTGCGGCATCAGGCGCGCGCGGCCGGCATGATCACCAACGATCATTGCTTCGGCCTCGCCTGGAGCGGCCACATGACGCGCGAGCGGGTGCGCCGCCTGTTGGAGCATTTGCCCGACGGGGTCTCGGAAATCTATTTCCATCCGGCGACGGAACAAGATCGGGTGCTGGCCCGCCTGATGCCGGGTTACGAACCCGCGGCCGAGCTCGCGACGTTGCTGGATCGCGGGCTGCGCGATCAGCTCCGCGTGGCCTGATCGAGCAGCCAATCCGTCACCATGGCGGCATAGGCGACCGGCTTCACCACGCCGTACGGCTCAAGCGATGTGGCGGCGCCGCTCAAGGTATCGAGCATGGCGCGGCTGAGGGCGCGGGCTGCCTCCGGCTTGCCGGCGAGGCTCGGGGCGTACGCGGTCAGGCGAAATTCCACCATCTCGCGCAACGATTCGCGCCGCGTGATGAACGGCTGGCCGTCCACCGGACCGGCGAGGTCGGCGTAACCCACCATCAGGCGATGGAAATCCTGCTCGGCGAGGCCCACCAACAGATACTCCCGGGCGAACGCGTGCAGCTCGCTGGCGGGACTATCGTCCTCGGCCTCGTCCATCGCCAGGCCGGTGCGGGCGCGCAGCGTTTCGATGTGACGCAGCACGATGTCGGTGATCAGTTCTTCGCGCTTTTTGTAGTAATAGCACAGAGTCGGCAGCAGGCAGTTCAGGTGCTTCGCCAGCGACAGCATGCTGAACCGCCATAGCCCATGCTCAGCGATATAATGAGCCGCGATCTCGCGAATTTCGCGCGACCGTTCGATGGTCGAGGGCCGCGGCCGGTAGCCGTTGCGCAGCTCGCCGCTGAGCCGGACGGGCGCGCGTTCCGTCGCGCGCCTGGGCGGTTGTTCGATATAGTCGGTCGAAATGGATCTCATGGCATAATTCCTTGTTCGCATCCGATTATCGTTAGGATGAAAAAGCGCGTCAAAGGAATTTTAGCCGAATAAGTCGCGGCCGGCTTCGCCCTTCTCCCGGTCATGGCTGGGGGGACCAGATGCCGTGGGAGCCCAGTGTCGGGGGAGCCCAGATTGCGCGCGGCATGGGGGGTGGCTAAGCTACCGGCCAGTAGGAGGACCCATCCATGGATCTGCGCTTCACACCGGAAGAGATCGCGTTCCGCCAGGAGGTGCGCGCGTTCATCCGCGACAACCTGCCCGCCGACATCCACGCCAAAATGAAGCTCGGCAACGGCCCGAACAAGGAAGACATCGTGCGCTGGCAGCGCATTTTGAATGCCAAGGGGTGGGCGGGATTGTCCTGGCCGAAGGAGTGGGGCGGACCTGGCTGGACCGCGATCCAGAAGATGATCTTCCTGGAAGAGAACCAGATGGCCCCCGCGCCAGAGCTGTCCTCGTTTAACATCACCATGATCGGTCCCGTGCTGCTGCAATTCGGCACCGAGGAGCAGAAGAAGCGCTTCCTGGCGCGCGCGGCGAACCTGGACGATTGGTGGTGCCAGGGGTTCTCCGAGCCGGGCGCCGGCTCGGATCTGGCCTCGCTGAAGACGGCGGCGAAGCTGGAGGGCGATCACTACGTAGTGAACGGCCAGAAGATCTGGACCTCCACCGCGCATCACGCCGATTGGTGCTTTGTCCTGGTGCGCACCAATCCGAACGCGCGCAAGCGGCAGGAGGGCATTTCGTTCCTGCTGGTCGATATGAAGACGCCCGGCATCACGGTGCGGCCGATCATCTCGATCGATGGCAGCCACCATCTCAACGAAGTGTTCTTCGATGATGTGAAAGTCCCGGTGAACATGCGCGTGCACGAGGAGAACAAAGGCTGGGACGTCGCCAAGTTCCTGCTCGGCAACGAACGCACCGGCATCGCCCGACTGGGCAAATCGCGGGAGCGGGTCAACGCCTCGATCGACCTCGCGCATAAGGTCAACATGAATGGCCAGCCATTGATCGCCGATCCGGTGTTCCGCCAGCGCGTCGCGCAGTTGCAGGTCGACATGAAGGCGCTGGAGATCACCCAGTACCGGGTCGTTTCGGCGCACGACAAAGCCGGCGGCGGCCGGCCGGATCCGCTGTCGTCCGTGTTGAAGGTGAAGGGCACGGAATTGTTGCAGGCCACGACGGAACTCGCGGTCGATGTCGCGGGTCCGATGGCGACACCGGTCTGGGCCGAGGAACTGGCGGCCCTGAACGAGCCGGATGAGTTGCTGGAGGCGGGGAGCGCCTCGACCGGCAGCTATTTGTTCCTGCGCGCCGCGTCGATCTATGGCGGCACGAACGAGATCCAGAAGAACATTCTCACCAAAGCGGTACTGGGGCTGTAATGGATTTTCACCCATCGGACGATCAACGGCTGCTGCTGGAGAGTGTCAGCCGGCTGCTCGCGGATAACTACAGTTTCGCGCAACGCAAGACGTATCTGGCGCGACCGGAAGGCTATTCGGCCGCGATGTGGTCGAAATTCGCCGAACTCGGGTTGCTCGGGCTGCCGTTCGCCGAGGAATACGGCGGGTTCGGCGGCGGCGCGCAGGAGGTCATGCTGGTGATGCAGGCGTTCGGCCGTGTGCTGGTGCTGGAACCGTTTCTGGCGACCGTCGTGCTCGGCGGCACGGCGATCCGGACGGCGGGCAGCGACACGCAGAAGAAAGTGCTGCTGCCGGCGATCGCCGAGGGCGGACTGAAGCTGGCCTTCGCCCATGGCGAGCGCCAGGCGCGCTACGATCTGACCGATGTCGTGACGCGCGCGAAGCGGAACGGTTCGGGCTGGCTGCTGGATGGGTCCAAAACCGTGGTGTCGCACGGCGAGGCCGCCGATCACCTGATCGTCAGCGCGCGCACCAGCGGCGAGCGATACGATGAAGACGGCATCACGCTGTTCCTGGTCGATACGGCGGCGCAGGGCGTGGCGCGGCGCGGCTATGCCACGCGCGATGAAACGCGGGCGGCGGATGTTTCGCTGTCAAATGTTTCGGTCAGCGATGGCGACGTGTTGGGCGAAGTCGGCAAGGGTCTCGCCATCATCGAAAAGATCGTCGAGGCGGGGATCGCGGCCACCGCCGCCGAAACGGTCGGCGCGATGGAGGCGATGAACGAAATGACCCTGGAATACAGCAAGACCAGGGTGCAATTCGGTCAGCCGATCGGCTCGTATCAGGTGGTGCAGCACCGGCTGGCGGACATGTTCATGGCGCAGGAACAAGGCCGCAGCATGGCGATGCTGGCGACGATGTCGGTGGACAACCCGGACGACACCGAACGGCGGCACGATTTCGCGCTGGCCAAGGTTGGGGTGGGCCAGGCTGGGCGGTACGTTTCACAAAGCGCGGTGCAGATGCATGGCGGGATCGGCATGACGGAAGAATACGCGGTCGGACATTATTTCCGCCGCTGCATGGTGATCGAGCGACTGTTCGGCGATCCGGCGTATTATTTGCAACGTCTGGCGAACGAGATCGCGTGATCGTCCCGGGGGGCGAAGCCCTTACCTTTCGTCGCCACAGGAGGAACCATGATCGCGAGCGAGCGCATGACCGTCCACGGGATCGAGCTTGAGGTCCTGCGCGGCGGCGATGGCGACCCGATCGTGCTGTTGCACGGCATGGGCAGCCTGACAGCGGCGAACCGGTTCCCTGCCCTGCTCACCGCCCATGGCGCCGTGGTCGCACCGTCCTGTCCGGGGTTCGGCACCTCGCCCAGGCCAAAGGACTTCGACACGATCTACGATCTGGTCCACTTGCAGCGCGCCGTGCTGGACGCGCTTCCGGGCGAGCGGATCACGCTGGTCGGCCTGTCGTTTGGCGGCTGGCTCGCGGCCGAGGTCGCGGTTCAGGGACATCCGAGGTTGGCGCGGCTGGTGCTGGCCGATCCGGTCGGGATTAAAATCAGCGACCGGGAGACCGCCGACATCCTCGACGTGTTCAACCGTTCGCCGGCCGAGGTGCGGCGTGCCGCCTGGCACGACCCCGATCGTTTCGCCCCCGATTTCGACGCCATGGAGGACGCCGAAATCGTCCGCTGCGCGCGTGACTGGGAGGCGCTGTGTCTCTACGCCTGGCACCCCTACATGTACAATCCGCAACTCCCCCGCTGGCTGGGCCGCATCGCGGTGCCGACGCTGGTCGCCTGGGGCGACAGCGACGGGATCGTCTCGCCGGACTATGGCCGCGCCTTCGCCGGTCTGATCCCGGGCGCGCGGTTCGAAACGATCGCCAACTGTGGACATCACCCGGAGATCGAGCGGCCGGACGAACTCGCCGCGTTGATCGGTTCATTCGTGAGGGGCTGACCAATGCAACTCTGGTTCCACAACGAAAACACCTATCCGTTCGTCCCGCAGAAGATTCTCGATGAAGCGGAGTCGGTCCGCGGCAGCCTACCCGGCAGGCTGTGCGATCCGAAAATCGCCGCCGATTTGTTCCATGAATGCATGGACGAGTCGTTGCTGTGCGACGATCTCGGCATCAATATCGTCTCGATCGAGCATCATGCCGGGATCAACAGTCTGTACGGTGCCAGTCCGATCGTGCTCGGCGCGCTGGCGCGGCAGACAAGGAATGTCCGGATTCTGTCGCAGGGCACGTTGATTTCCATCCGCAAGGACCCGGTCCGCGTGGCCGAGGAATACGCGACCGCCGACGTGCTGTTGCGTGGGCGGCTGGACATCGGCTTCGTCAAGTCCGGCGACAGCGAAATGGCCTCCGGCAACGCGAATCCGGTCGGCAATCTGGAACGGTTCTGGGAAGCGATCGACCTGATCACCATGGCGCTGAAGAACCAGGATGGCCCCGCCCGTTGGGAAGGCAAGCATTTCGCACACCGGCACATCAATCTGTGGCCCAGGCCGTATCAGCAACCACATCCGCCGATGTGGGCGGCGACCGGCGATCCGGACACGTCGCGCGAACTCGGACGGCGCGGGATGGTGAACTCCGTCGTGCTGCGCGGCATCGATGGCACGAAGCGCGCCTGGACCGCGTATCGCGAGGCACGGGCCGAGGCGGGACTCCCGCCGCCCGCGCTCGATCGGTTCGCGTATGCCGGCTTCGTTTACGTCGGCGACACGGACGAGGAAGGCGTGTCGGTGGGCTCGAAGCTGCTGTGGTTCCTCAACACCAGCCTGAAGCAGGCGCCGCAGTTTTCCAAATTCCTGCCGGGCCGGATGCCGCCGGAGATGGCGCCCCAGGTTTACCGCACGAAACCGCGGCCGGGGGAGACGCGCGTCGCGCGGCCGGCCGACGGATTGATCGGTATGACGGCGGAACAGGCGATCCAGCGGCAGATCATGTTCGCCGGCAATCCGGAGACGGTGACGAAACAGATCATGGCGGCGTACGACACGCTCGGCGGCTTCGGGCATCTGATTTTCATCGGCCGCTCCGGCTTTCTGACGCATGCCGAAGCGGAAAAGAGTATTAAATTGCTGGCGAAAGACGTGCTGCCGCGATTGCGTGAGGAGGCCACCGCCAGATCAATCGCCTGAACGGTTCCCTGACTTTGAATCGTGGCTGGCGTGGCCGTAACCTGTCATTGCGAGCGAAGCGAGGCAATCTCGCGGTTCGTGCGCACGACCGGTGAGATTGCTTCGTCGCTACGCTCCTCGCAATGACAAAAACGCGGTCGCTGTTATACCAACCCCGTTAAAGATTGACACATGGCGTCCTCTCTTCCAAGTCATGGCCCTCCCCCGACTCGTTCGGGGGAGGGCCATGACGTGATGGGGTGAGAGTCACACTTTCAGCGGGTTGGTATTACAGTCCCTTGATCCGTTTCATCGCGGCGGCGTAACCGTTGTACAGAATATCGGCATCGCTGGAATACGCCAGCAGCGTCACACCGGCGGCCTTCCAGCGCTGCATCTCCTCAAAACTCCCGACCAGCATCGCGGCGACCTTACCGTGCTTGCGCGCCGCCGCCAGGATTTGGTCGCGCTTTTCATCCAGCACCCGCCCCTGCTCCGCCGTTCCCGCCACGCCCAGGTCCTGGGCGAGGTCGGCGGGGCCGATGGTCAGGGCGTCGATACCCGGCATCGCGGCGATCTCGTCCAGGTCGTCGAACGCGCGCGCGGTTTCGAACATCACCGTTACGAACACCTGCCGGTTCGCGTGCGCCCGCCGTTCCATCAACGGAACGGTGTGATCGAAGTCGGTCGCGGCGCTCAGGCCGCCGTTGCCACGCAACCCCATCGGCGCGTAGCGCGAGGCGTCGACAATCTCCCGCGCGTGATCCGCGTTCTCTACCTGCGGGCAATGCAGGTTCCAGACGCCGACATCCAGCAGCCGCGTGATCCACTCGCGGTTCGCTCTGGTCGGGCGCACCGCGATGGGAAAATCCAACGCGCGCGCCAGCACCGCCAGATCGGCGATCTTTTCGATCGTCAGCGCGGTGTGCTCCATGTCCACGCGGGCGAAGTCGAGCCCGGCGGACTTCATCAGCGACAGGATCGCCGGGTTGCGCACCATGTGAGCCAGGTGCCGATCTGTGGCTCGCCCCGCTCCAGGCCCGCCCGCATCGCGTTGATGTGCATTGTCCGCTCCCTTCAATCCGCGAAACGCGTGATCCGGCCGGCGGTCATGCCGCCATCGATCACCAGTTCCGAGCCGGTCACGTGGCTCGATTGGTCGGAGACCAGGAACAGGATGCCGTTGGCGATTTCCTCCGCCTGTCCCGCTTTGCCGAGCGGCACCGATCCGGCGGCGATCTTCTCCGGATCAAGCGGCGCGTTCGCCCCTTTCGGCAATTTCGTCCAGATCGGCGTCGCGATGATGCCGGGATGCACCGAGTTCACCCGGATCCCATCGTTCGCCTGCGCGCACTCCAGCGCCATCGACTTGGCGAACAACCGCACGGCGCCTTTCGACGCGCTGTATCCCGCCAGCCCGGCCGAGCCGCGCAGGCCGGCGATCGACGACAGCATGACGATCGCGCCGCCGCGGCCGGCCCGCCGCATCGCCGGAATACAATACTTGACCGAAAGAAACACGCCGTCGACGTTGACCGCCATCTGGCGCCGCCAATCCGCCAGCGACATGTCGATCGCCGGGCCCATGATGCCGATGCCGGCATTGGCGACCAGGATGTCCAGCCGGCCGAAGCGTTTCTCGGCCGTCTCCACCACGCCCGGCCAGCCGGCGTCATCGGTGACGTCGTGATGGACGTAGATGCCGCCGGTCGCCTCGGCGAGCGCCAGTCCCGCCGCGTCGTCGAGGTCGGTCAGCACGAGTTTGGCGCCCTCGCGCGCCAGCACCCGTGCCGTCGCGGCGCCAATGCCGGACGCCGCGCCCGTGATGATGCCGGCCCTGCCGTCCAATTGTCCCATGACAGCCTCCGCGTTGCATTCATTCCAACAGACGGACCGTCCGGCGGCAAGCGGCGGTCTGGTTCGCGCACGATCCCAGGCTACACTCGCCCGAACGAACCGGAGGACACACCATGCTCAACGGCAAATCCGCGCTGATCACCGGCTCCTTGGGTGGCATCGGCTTCGCCACGGCGAAGGCGTTGGCGGGGCTTGGCTGCGACGTGATGCTGAACGGGTTCGCCGACGCGGACACGATCGCCGCCCGCGTCGCCGAGATCCAGGCTCTGGGCGTGCGCGCCGCGCATCACAACGCCGATCTGCGCGACCCGGCGCGAATCGCCGCGCTGATCGAGGCCACGGCGGCGACCCATGGCGGCCCCGATATCCTGGTCAACAACGCCGTGGTTCGTTACTTCGGCGCGGTGGAGAATTTCGCGCCGGAACATTGGGACGAGGCGCTGGCGGTCAATCTCTCGGCGCCGTTCCACACGATCCGGCTGTCGCTGCCGGCGATGAAGGCGAAGGGCTGGGGCCGGATCGTCAACATGGCCTCGATCTACAGCCATTTCGCGACGGTCAACCGGATCGACTACATGACGACCAAAACGGCGCTGCTCGGTCTGACCCGCGCGGTGGCATTGGAATGCGCGCACACCGAGATCACCTGCAACGCGATTTGTCCCGGCACCGTACTGACCCCGGCCATCGAGTGGCGATTGCGCCAGGAGATGCAACGGGACGGCAGTTCGTTCGAAGACGCGGAAGCCAACTTCCTGGCGATCCGGCAGCCGTCCCGGCGGTTCGTGAAGGACGACAACGTCGCCGGCCTGATCGCGTTTCTGTGCGGCCCGCACGGCGGCGACATCAACGGGGCGTCGCTGCCCATCGACGGCGGCTGGCTGGCGGGACGTTGAGCGCGGCCGTGACGCATCCGGCCCGGTCAGCGCATGCTCTCCCAGTATCCGGTTTCGACATCCAAACGGTCATGCTCGAGGCCGCGGAAGTCGCCGCGGGACACGATGCCGACGATCTTGCCCTCATCGACCACCGGGATGTGACGGAAGCCGCCGTCGCGCATCACCCGCAAGGCATCGATCGCGGTGCGGCCGGGCGGCATCGTGTGCGGATTGCGGGTCATCACCGAGCGTAACGTGGTCGCCCCGGGATCCTTCTTGCCGGCGACAATCCGCACCAGGTCGCGCCCGGTGAAAATGCCGGCGAGGCCGCCTTTCGCGTCGGTCACCAGCACGGCGCCGATCTTGCGCTTATGCATTTCCCCACAGGCATCGCGCACCGTTGCCGTGGCTGGCATCGTCACGGGACGCTGGTTGCGGACGATCTCTTCCATCCGGCGATTGATCATGGGCATGCCTCCTTCCTGATACGAGCGATGACAGCGCGGTGACGGAACCGCATTGACCGGGATCAATCAACCGCGCGGCTTGCACCGGCCGCCGCACCAAGGCAACACTCGCCGCGACAGTCAAGGAGCGCCAGCATGTACGAACAGCACGTCAGCGTCACCACGAAGCACGGCGTCATGCCAGCGTTCGTGGCCTGCCCGGATGGCGAGGGCCCGTTCCCCGCGATCATCTTTTACATGGATGCCCCGGGCACGCGCGAGGAGTTGCGCAACATGGCGCGCCGCATCGCGCGGCACGGCTATTTCTGCATCCTGCCTGACATGTACTACCGTCTGGGCACCGTGCTGTTCGACATCCCCCGCCGCACCGACGCCATGTCGGGGGTGATCCGCGCCTCCGTGAACAGTCTGACCAACGAACTGGTGACCGACGACACTTCCGCGATGCTCGGCTGGCTCGATGCCAACGACCGCGTCAAACCGGGCCCGGTCGGTTGCGTCGGCTATTGCATGAGCGGGCAATTCATCACCACGGTGTCGGCCCGCTTCCCGCATCGCATGGTTGCCGCGGCGTCACTGTACGGCGTGCGGATCGTCACCGATCAGCCGGATTCGCCGCACCTGCTGGTCGATAAGATCAAGGGCGAACTGTACTACGCCTTCGCCGAACACGACGCGTCGGTGCCGGACCACGTGATCCCGGACCTCAGGGCGGCGCTGGCGAAGACCGACGTGAAACACACCATCAAGATCTTCCTGGGCGCGCATCACGGCTTCGCCTTCCCCGAGCGCGCGGTCTACGAAACGATCTCCTCCGAGCAAACCTGGACGGATATGTTCGCCATGTGGGACCGGCATTTGAAGTAGCGCGTCACCCCAGGTGGATCACCCGGACGGGTTGAGCAATGCGTCCGGGTTCCGCGCCAGGGTTTTCACCAGATCCGCCCGCGTCACGATCCCGGCCAGCGTGCCGTCGCCCCGCACGATCGGCACGCGCTTGATGTCATTGATCATCATGAGCTCGGCGATCTCGCCGATCGGCGTCGTCTCGGTGGCGGTAATGACATTGGGCCGCATCAGTTCGCGCGCGCTCGCCTGGCCACCTTTGATGTAATTCAGGAATTCCGGCGCCAGGTCGGTGCCTTCGGCGAGTTGCCGCAGCCACCAGTCGCGCCGCCGCTCCCGGCTGCGCATCAGCGGCCGGACCAGATCGCCTTCGGTGATGATCCCCACCAGCCGGCCGTCGGCCTCGCAGACCGGCACGCCGCTGATCGCGTGTTGCGCCAGCGTTTTGGCGATCTCGGTCATCGTGGCACTCGGCGCCACGGAAACGACGAAGCGGGTCATGATCTCGGCGGCGTCCATTGGGTCTCTCCTCCAGCACGTCAATAACGCCAGTTACATCATGGACCCGCCGGCGAGACGTTGACCAGGATCAATCCGGCCACGCGAGTGATCGCGGCCGCCCACCCCTCCACCGTCATGGCCCGGCTCGTCCGGGCCATCCGTACCAGCACCCTGCCGCGAGAGGTGGCCCGGACGAGCCGGGCCATGACGGTGGAGGGGTGGGCCATGACGTCAACGGACGGGCCACGACGTCAATGGACGGGCCATGACTTCGAGGGCCGGCTCATGGCGGTGAAACGCCGACCGACCCTGGATCAGGGAATGAGCACCGTGCTGCCGGTGGTTTGCCGCGCCTCCAGCGCGATATGCGCCTTGGCCGCGTCCTTCAGCGGGAAGGTCTGATTGACCTGAATTTTCACCGCGCCCGAGCTGACCACGGCGAACAGATCACCGGCCACCGCCTCCAGATCCGCCCGTTTCGCGGTATAGGTCGGCAGCGTTGGCCGGGTCAGATACAGGCTGCCCTTGGCGCCCAATATGCCGAGGTCGAACGGTGGCACGGGCCCCGAGGCGTTGCCGTAGCTCACCATCAGACCAAGCGGCGCGAGACAGTCGAGGCTCACGGTCCAGGTGTCCTTGCCGACGCTGTCATAAACCACCGGCACCATGGCGCCGCCGGTGATCTTTTTCACCTCCGCGACCAGCTTGGTGTAGCCGACCACCGTATGCGCGGCGCCATTCGCCCGCGCCAGCGCCGCCTTCTCCTCCGACGACACCACGCCGATCACGGTGGCGCCGAGATGTTTGGCCCATTGGCACAGAATCAGGCCGACGCCGCCGGCGGCGGCGTGGACGACGATCGCCTCGCCCGGTTGCACCGGATGGGTCCGGCGCACGAGGTATTGCGCGGTCATGCCCTGCAGCATCATCGCGGCGCCGGTTTCGAAGCTGATGCTGTCCGGCAGTTTGACCAGGCGATCGGCGGGCAGCACGCGATCGGTGGCATAGCCGCCCATGGGACCGGCATAGGCGACGCGGTCGCCTGGCTTCACCAGGGTGACGCCCGCGCCGACGGCGGTCACGGTGCCCGCGCCCTCCTGCCCAATGATCAGCGGCATGCTCGGGGCCTTATACAGGCCGGTGCGGAAATAGACGTCGATGTAGTTCAGGCCGACCGCGTGGTGCCGGATCAGCGCCTCGCCAGGCCCGGGCTCGGGAGTGGGTACGTCCTCCCACTTCATCACCTCGGGACCGCCGTTGGTGTGGATGCGGATGGCCTTCGTCATGTCAATCTCCGTCCCGGTTCAGATCAGCGTCGCCTGTGGATTTTCCCAGATCGCCTTGCCCCCGGCGGGTGTTTCCAACCGGAGCAACGCGCGCTTGGTCGGCGGCCCGTCGCCGCCTGAGTAGCCACCTATGCCGGTCGTGGCTACCACCCGGTGACAGGGGATGATGATCGGGATGGGATTGGCGCCGTTCGCACCGCCGACGGAGCGCGGACTGCCGCCGGCCTCGCGCGCGATATCGAGATAGGACCGCGTCGCCCCGTACGGAATCGCCAGCAGCGCCCGCCAGACGCGTTGCCGGTACGGCGAGCCCTCGGGCGCCAGCGGCAAATCGAACTCGGTGAGCGCGCCGTCGAAATACGCATGCAGTTGCTCGCGCGCGGACCGCAGCAGCGCGGTCTCGTCCTGATCGCGCCCCCAGCCCCAATCGACGGAGACGATCGCTCCGTCAGCTTCGGCGACCGAGAGATCCCCGACCGGGGTATGCAGCGAGAGAAGTGGCACGGGATGCCCTGTTGAGCCTGACGCGATCTCGGCGCCGGGCGCGGCGGATGTCAAGGGCCGCGGGCGCGCCGCCGGCGATTGTCCGGCCGGGGCACGGCGCGGCGACGCCCGGCTGACCAGCGCGATCATGGGTGGCGCGTCGAGAGAACATAGGCGATCAGGTCGTCCATTTCGCTGTTGCTGAGGTGCAGATCGGGCATCCGGTCATGCGGCGTTTGCAGAAAGGCGCGCAACGACAACGGCGTGATCGAGCGGTCCGCGGCGATGGCGGCGAAGGTCGGTGCTCCGGTCGCGGTCGCCTGCGTGGCGCCGGGGAGCAGATGGCAGTTGGAGCACCAGACGGTCGCGAGTTTGTGACCCTCGACCGGATCGCCGACATCGTCGGCCCGGGCGGCGGTCAACGGCACCCCGACCGCGAGGAGCGCGGCCAGCACCCACGGGGCGCGCCGGCGATTGGATGCGTTCGGGTGTGGCATATCAGCTGTCCTGTTGCGTGGCGGGGAATCGCCGGCGCCAACCGGCGCATCGGTCGCCGCATGGCATGTCCTTCCACGTCATGACCCGGCTGGTCCAGACCGCCTGTTCGAGCACCCGCCGCGAGCGACCGCGGGCGATGATGGTCTGGCCGGAAAAGTCATTCGTTTCGACTGCCGGTATGAAGCGCGATCGCCGTCATACGGCACTGGTCGGCCACCGCGGGCCGCGCCGCATTGACCCAGGTCAAGCCGCCATGAACGGCGCGAAAACGCGCCGCGCGCTATCCACCCTCGATCCTTGGAATGAAGAACACCTCGGCGCCCGGCGGCACCGGCTGAAAATAGCCGGTCTCGTGCAGTTCGCCGTTGATCGCGACGGTGGTTTCCTCCTCCAGCGCGTGGCCGAGGCCGGGAAACATCGCCTCCATCGCCCGGATCACGCCGCGGAGGTTGGTCGCCTCCACCTCGAACTCGCGCACGCCGTTGGTGTATTTGCGCGCGAAGCCCGAGGTGAAGGCGACCGTGGCCGTCACGGACCGTTACTTCCCGGCCGACATCGCCGCCAGAACGCGCGGCGGGGACATCGGCAGGTGGGTCATGCGGGTATGCGTCGCCGATTCGATCGCGTTGGCGATGGCGGCCATCGGCGGGCAGATATTCGCCTCGCCGACGCCCTTGGCGCCGTACGGATGCACCGGATTCGGCACCTCGACCAAGATGGTGTCGATCATCGGCAGGTCGGAGGCGACCGGGCAGCGGTAGTCCAGGAAGCCGGCGTTATCGAGGTGGCCCTTGGCGTCGTAGATATACTCCTCGTTCAACGCCCAGCCGATGCCTTGCACGACACCGCCCTGGATCTGGCCCTCGACGTAGCTCGGATGGATGGCGCGGCCGACATCCTGCGCCGCGACGTATTTCAGGATGTCGCAGCGGCCGGTTTCCGGATCGATCTCGACATCGACGAAATGCGCCGCGAAGCCGGGTGCCTGGGCGCCCGCGTTGACCCCGGCCGAGGCGGTGATCGGGCCGCCCGTCGCCGCCGCCTTGCCCGCGAGTTCGGCCACTGAGATCGGCTTGAAGTCGCCGACATTGGCGCCCGCCGGCTTGGCGAAGCCGTCTTCCCAGATCACGCCCTCGGGGTCGACGTCCCAGATCATCGCGGCGCGCCGGCACAGGTCCTTGATGACGGCCTTGGTGGCAGCCACCACCGCCATGCCGGTCGCGAAGGTGACGCGCGAGCCGCCGGTCACGTGCGTGTAGCCGATCGACCCGGTATCGGCGACGATCGCGCGGACCTGGTTGTAGTCAACGCCCAGTGTCTCGGCGGCCATGATGGCCATGGAGGCGCGGGAGCCGCCGATGTCCGGGCTGCCGGTCGCCACCAGCACGGTGCCGTCGGCGTTGATCTGCATGGTGGCGCTGGATTCGCCGCCGCCGTTGAACCAGTAGCCGATGGCGACGCCGCGGCCCTGATTCGGGCCCTTCGGCGGGTTGGCATAGGCCGGATGCGCCTTCAGCGCCTCCAACGTCTCGCGGAACCCGGCATGGGCGTGCTTCGGCCCGGCGATGGTCGGCACGCCGATGCCGGCGACATTCTTGATGCGCAGTTCCAGCGGATCCATGCCGATGGCCTTGGCGCACATGTCGATCACGCTCTCGACCGCGTAATGGCCGATCGGCGAGCCGGGCGCGCGATACGCCGCCGACTTCGGCCGGTTGCTGACGACGTCGTAACCCACCGCGCGCGCGTTCGGGATGTCGTACGGCGAGTATGAGCAGAGGCAGGCATTCATCACCGGCGAGCCGGGGAAGGCGCCCGCCTGGAACTTGAAGATCGCGTCGGCGGCGACGATTTTGCCGGCTTTGGTGACGCCGACCTTGGCCCACATCGACGAGCCCGACGTCGGGCCGCTGCCTTTGAACACGTCCTCGCGGGTCATTTGCAGGCGGACCGGCAGGCCCGACTTACGCGACAGCAGCGCCGCCACCGGCTCCAGATAGGTCACCGTCTTGCCGCCGAAGCCGCCGCCGATTTCCGCCGGCGTGACGCGCAGGTCGCCGATCTTGCAGCCGAGGATTTTCGCGGTCAGCGCGCGCATCTGGAAATGGCCCTGGCTGGAGGACCAGATTTCGCCCTGCCCGTCCGCTTCCATCTTCGCCACGCAGGCGTGCGGCTCGATATAGCCCTGATGCACCGCCGCCGTGGTGAACTCCTTCTCGATCACAACGTCGGCGCTCGCGAAACCCTTCTCGATGTCGCCCATGACGAATTCGAGGCGCTTGGAGATGTTGGACGGTTTCGGATTCGGCTCGGCGAGGCCGCGCGGGATCATGTCGGGGAACAGCAGCGGCGCGTCGGGCTTCATCGCCTCATCGACGTCGATGACGTGCGGCAGGACCTCGTAGGTGACCTCGATCAGCGCGGCGGCTTCCTCGGCGATCGAGGCCGAGATGGCGGCGACGGCGGCGATCGCGTGGCCCTCATACAGCGCCTTCTCGCGGGCGAGGATGTTGCGGGTGACGTGCCAGAAGTTCACCGCGACGCGCTCGGGGCCGATGAATTCGTTCTTCTGCTCGGGCAGATCGGCCGAGGTGACGACGGCCTTCACGCCGGGGTGGGCGGCGGCCTTGGAGGTGTCGATCTTCTTGATCAGCGCATGGGCGTGCGGCGAGCGGAGGATTTTGCCATACAGCATGCCGGGCAGTTTGAGATCGGCGCCATACATCGCGCGGCCGGTCACCTTGGGCACGCCGTCCGGACGGATCGGGCGGGTGCCGACCCATTTGAAGCGTTTGACGGAATCAGTGACGATCGTTGAGTCGTTCATGGCGCACTCATCCTCAGGGATTGATGGTGGTCTGGTATGGCGTGGTCGGATGACAGGTTCGCGCGCCACGGCCGGAAACGCAAGACCTGACCGGGCCGGTCCGGTATGGCCAACGGGTTGGCCGGTCGGGTCGCGATTGGACTTGCGATGGACGGTGCGTCTGGTAAGGAGCGGCGATGCGCCGGAGAGATGGCCGAGCGGCTTAAGGCGCACGCTTGGAAAGCGTGTGTGCGTGAAAGCGTACCGTGGGTTCGAATCCCACTCTCTCCGCCAGAGCCTAATAATCCAATGATATCAATAGGTTGTGGCCCTCCTCTCGCCCGTTTTTGACCCACTATTTGACCCTCTTTGACCAACAGCCTATCGATGGCGCCCGAAGCACCCCACGAGCCACCTATGGTAAAGACCCATTATGAGCATCTCGTTCAGCGACGCCTTCGCTGGTTCGTGCGGATCGTCGTGCCCGCCGATGTCAGGGACATCATCGGGCAGACAATTTTGATGAAGACGACCGGTTGCCGGGATCAGCGCCAATTCATCACGACCGTCGATGTTTCGTTGATCCCGTCCGAGATCGGCGGCGAAAAACTCCGGCTGTTCACGGTGGATGGCGATCGTCTGACGATTAGACTGCCCGAACAGGTCAGTCGGTTTGGTCAAGGACGTAAGAGCGTGTCGGAACTGACATGGATGCGTGAGCCGCCGATCCGCAATCCCGATTTGGCTCCATTGTTCGGAAGTCGGTGTCTAAAGTCGGTGGAGGCCATATACGCAGATAGTGGGGAGCGAGTTGAGACATGGGGGCCGAACCCAAGCGGGCGCATGGTGCTCGTTCCGAATGGACGGATCATGTTCTTGTTCACGAAGGCCGATCGCCAACCACCAACGACCGACGCCAAACGAGCAGTAATGTTCAATGAATTGTTGTGTTATGCTGGAACAGTGCGGTCGGACGGCACTGGCAGGTTCATCACGACCGTCGATGTCGCCAAGAATCCCGCTGACATCGGCAAGGAATGGCTGAGGCATTTCACCCTCGACGGTAATCGTCTTGTGATCAGAGTGCCAGAAGGAGTCAGCCCATTTTCTCAAGGCCGAGTGGTATCTTTCGATAATGTCTTCGTGCGTGAGCATCCCGCCGCCTGATCCTGAGACGAAATCGGAATGAGTCCTGCGAAGGGACTCATTTCGATCTGCGGGATGACCATCCCCCCAATCCGTGGTATCTCGGCTCACCATGCGGGTAGGTTGATGATGGCACTGACGATCTCGGAATCTCGATACCAGGAAATCCGGCGCCGGATCAACGAAGTCAACTTGCAGAAGTCGGTCACGGAAGCGATGGCTGCACCCGACGAGAGAACGTTCGGAAGCGTCGGTGAACTGTTCCGCCACTTGGATGGCGTCATAGAACGGTCTGAGGATCGTTTGCCAGAATTGGACAAGAAGGAATGCTGATCGTCGGCGCCATGACGGCGCCCTGTTCGACCGATCACGTCGTCGTGAAAAAGCATATCATGAAGTGGCATACGGCTGGACCCGTGGAGTTCCGAATGGTGCTGACACTGGCCTCGGACGGTCAGCCAAGGAACGATTCGGACGGCACTGGACTTCCCTTACGAGTTGGTATAGAATTAGCCCTGTGCATCGGATACGGTCGATGCCGCCAACCAACGGGAGGACAATATGCGAGCTATACTTGCAGTCGTGTGTGCTACCACGGTTCTCGGCGCCAGCGCCTTCGCACAGCAACAGTCGAATACTGCTTCAGACCAGGATTACATGAGCCGGGTCATGAAGGCGGCACCACCAGAGATCGTCAAAGGTGCGAGCGTTGTTCGTATGGACGGGGCGTCAATGAAGACGCTGCAAAAGGGTACCAATGAGTGGACCTGCATGGAGGCGAACGGGGTACCGATGTGCATGGACCCAAACGCAATGGAGTGGGTGCATTCCTGGCAAAGCCATGGGCCAGCCATTGATAAGACTGGTTTCATCTACATGCTCGCTGGCGATACTGGTGCGAGCAACACCGACCCGTGGGCGAAAGAGAAGACCGCCGACAATCATTGGGTTGAAACCGGATCGCATGTGATGATCGTCGGAGCGGCGGTCAAGACAATGACTGGCTATGCGAGAACCGCAGAGGCTGATCCCACCAGGCCATATGTCATGTGGCCTGGCAGCCCGTACGAGCACCTGATGATACCGGTGAAGTAGCTGCCTGAACTGTGAGGCTCCATTCTGATCGGAGCCTCATCTGCGGCAACGGTGATAGCCTGTCGGAATACGAAGGCGGCATCGGGTTCAATGATCGACGCTCGATGTCGCTTTCCGGCTGGAACCACGAGACGGAATCACAGCCATGGTCTTTAGGCCACTTTTGTTGCTGGTCATCCGAGAATGACACCGCACCTTTAGAGGCATTCAAGACGGGTTGCGTGGATTGATTTGGGGGTCGCAATGTACCTTCGTTTGCTAATCATCGCTATCCCGTTTCTGACCCTTCCGGCGTTCGTCCGGCTCGTCGGCGGGGTTCGCTCCGTCGTGTTCTGGCTGATCCTGGTGGTATTTGTCCTCGGAATGTCCACGTTCGTCCCCACTGGCTTACCGGTTGGTGAAATTTGCCGAATGGGGCATGTGACCAGGGATTTGGCACCTCATGATGGGCCTGGCATCGATCAGGTTAGCTTTCGGATCGCCCGTCCCCGAAGAACCGCTACCGGAGGTCTCGCCGAAACCCTACTGTGAGCCGTCACTAACGGGCGGATTTTGACCATTGGCATTGACCAGCGCCGCACGGCAACGGGCCTACATCGCCCGCCTCAAGGCTGGGATCGCTCTGGCGAAATACCGGAAGCCGGTCGATCGTCGGAGCAAGCCCCAACGATGGGATGATGCGGTTGCCGAGCTTCTAAGCCTGCTCGACAGCTTTCAGGATACACGGGATGCCCTGCCCGACAGCTTGGCGGAGACCGCCTACACCGAGAAGCTGGACGCCATTCTGGAATTGCGGGGAATTGGTCGAGACGCTGGCCGAGGCCGAGCTTCCCAAGGGGTTTGGACGGGACTGATCCCACCTTATATATAATGTCATCGGGGATCATGACGGAGGCCATCGGAAGAACCTCGTAAGGCAGGTTCTGACGGAACGGAGAATTCACGGTAGGTTGCCTGACCATTGACGCCCAAACACCGTCCGCATGACATTGCAACTGGTGCAGACCGCAGATTGTGACCCAGGATGGGTGGGTCGTGCCTGCGATGGTGGAGTCCGCTCAAAGGTCATTAAGAGGAAACAACAGCCGTGGATGAACCGAGACCCGCCGCTTTGGCGCAGCTTATCGAGGTCGCCCGTGAAGCGGCGGCACAACATCCAAATCCCGTGGCACAGCTTGCCGCCGCTCTGACGACCGCCGCAACGAGTCCCGCTGACCCCTATCTGATCATCGATAATCTATCCTGATTACACACCTTGCTCAGCCACCCATCTCTTGATACAAACCATGAACATTGGCCGATTCCCGGGAGGTTCGAACATGGCTCGTAACATGGTGCAGTTCCAGAAAGGGCTCAGCGAA
>Ga0181536_10000683_pt1 | contig 40488 bp, 30 predicted proteins | sample PEATcosm2014_Bin_41_FD_121105 | JGI IMG/M metagenome (GOLD analysis project Ga0181536, IMG submission 121105) | Peatland microbial communities from MTU Mesocosm Facility, Houghton, MI, USA - PEATcosm2014_Bin17_60_metaG | ecosystem: Environmental > Terrestrial > Soil > Wetlands > Peat | place...
ATCTTCTCGCCGTTCAGCTCGTCCACGATGCTCTTGATCCGCGAGCCCTGCACGCCGACGCAGGCGCCGACGCTGTCCACGCGCGGGTCGAGCGAGTTCACGGCGATCTTCGTGCGGTATCCGGCCTCGCGCGCGATGCCCTTGATCTCGACGAGCCCCTCGCCGACTTCGGGCACTTCGAGCTCGAAGAGCCGCCGGACGAATTCCGGGTGGCTGCGGCTGAGGACGACGCGCACGTGCGTGCCGACCGCGCGGACTTCGAGCACCAGCGCGCGCAGCCGCTCGCCGACGTGGTAGTTCTCGCTGAAAATCTGCTCCGAGCGCGGCAGAAAGCCTTCGGTCTTGGCGAGGTTGACGACGATGTTCGGTCCCTCGAACCGCTGGACGGTGCCGCCGACGACGGTGTGGACGCGGTCGGAGAAATCGTGGGAGATCGCATCGCGCTCCGCCTCGCGGATCTTCTGGATCATCACCTGCTTGGCGGTCTGCGCGGCGATGCGGCCGAGGTCCGACGGATCAATCTCGCGGTCGCCGTCATTCGCGCTGATCTCGCCGGTCTGCCGGTCAATGGTCACGACGAGGTTGTCCGAGGCGCCGAGGTGCTTCCGGGCCGCGGAGAGCAGCGCAGACTCGATCCCCTTGAACACTGACTCGCTGTCAATGTCCTTTTCGCGGTGGAGGCTGTCCACCAGGCGCAGGAGTTCGCTCGGGTTCATCATCCGCCCTAGCCTTACTGCCGGAACAAGAGGGTCCGACTCCAGTTCGACCTTCGCGACAAAAAAGGTGGGCGCATCCCCACCTTGAACTGCGCTCCGCGCGGCAGGGCCCGATGCGACGCGCACCCGCGCCTCTCCCGCGACGAAGCCGACATCCGCCCACGAGAGCAAAAAATGCGCCGTTTCTTGCTATTCCTCTGGCTTCCGCGCAACCGCGAAGCCACATCAACATTGCGATTACTTGACCCTGCGCTCCAACGACGATTGAGACAGGCATTCTATCACCGAATCGAAAATCTGTCAAGGAGCGGCTGGATTCCGCCGTTTTCGGCGAGCCGGCGCGCCGGTCCTCCGCCTTCGATCCTCCGCTTGCGCCTGCACCGGGCTGGGGCTACAATACCGGCGCGTTGGTTCGCCGCGCGGAACGGCCGGAGAATTTCATGAAAATCCTCGTCGTCGGCGGCGGCGGTCGCGAGCACGCGCTCGTCTGGAAAATCGCGCAGTCGCCGCTGGTGGAGAAAGTCTATTGCGCGCCCGGCAACCCCGGAATCGCGCGGCATGCCGAATGCGTCCCGCTCCGCGCGGACGACCTCGTCGGCATTGTGCAGTTCGTGCGCGAAAAGGGCGTGGACCTCACCGTCGTCGGACCCGAGGACCCCCTCTCGATGGGCATCGCTGATGAACTGACGCCGAAAGGGTTCAAGGTTTTCGGCCCGACGCGCGCGGCGGCCGAACTGGAGAGCAGCAAGGTCTTCGCCAAGCGCATTATGCAGAAGCACGGCATCCCGACGGCGGCGTTCCACATCTTCCAGGACGCGCACGACGCGCACGACTACGTCGCCAATGTCGCCGCGCCGCTCGTCGTCAAGGCCGACGGCCTGGCAAAGGGCAAGGGGGTCATCGTCTGCGGCAGCGCCGGCGAGGCGCACGAGGCGATCCGCGACATCATGGAGCGGAAGGTTTTCGGCAAGGCGGGAGACCAGATCGTCATCGAGGAATGCCTCCGCGGCCAGGAGGCTTCCATCCTGGCGATCAGCGACGGCCGGACGATCGTGCTGCTGGAAGCGGCGCAGGACCACAAGCGCATCGGCGACGGGGATGTCGGCCCGAATACGGGCGGCATGGGCGCCTATTCGCCGATGCCGGCCGTCACGCCCGCGTTGCGCGACGAAATCGAGCGCCGCGTCTTCATCCCGACGATCCACGGCATGCGCCGCGAAGGCCGCCGCTACCAGGGAATCCTCTACGCCGGCCTCATGCTCACCGGCTCCGGGCCGCAGGTGCTCGAGTTCAACGTCCGTTGGGGCGATCCCGAGGCGCAGCCGATCCTGATGCGCATGAAGAGCGACCTGGTGCCCGCGCTCATGGCCGCCGCCGACGGCACGCTCAAGGAATCGCGGCAGATCGAGTGGGACCCGCGCCCCGCCGTCTGCGTCGTCATGGCCAGCGGCGGCTATCCGGGCGACTACGGGAAGGGCAAGCCGATCAGCGGGCTCGACGAGGCGGGCAAGCTCAAGGACGTGATGGTCTTCCACGCCGGCACGGCGATGAGCGGCGGGCAGGTCGTCACCAGCGGCGGCCGAGTCCTCGGCGTGACCGCGATGGGAAAAACCATCGCCGAAGCGCGCGAGCGCGCGTACGACGCCATCGCCCGCATCCACTTCGACGGCGCGCAGTTCCGCCGAGATATCGGGCATCGGGCGATGAAGTAGAAAGACAACTTTTTTGCCGCGGATTTCACGGATTAGGGGCAACGAACTGCAAGCCTGGAACGGCGTTCATCTTTGCGTTCTGTAATCCGTGGCCATCCGTGAAATCCGCGGCAAATGCTGTTGCCTTTGCAGTCGAGGGACGATCCAGACGCGGCCGTCCTGGTGCACGACGCGCAACGGGACGTTGTACGCCCGCTCGAGGTTCCGCTTTGTCAGCACCTTCTCCCGCTCGCCCTGCGCGACGACCTCGCCGCCTCGGAGCAGCAGCACGTGCGTGATCCCGGGGACGATCTCCTCGGGATGATGCGTGACGAGAATTTGAGGCGTGCCAGGATGCCGGCGGATTTCCTCGGTCAGCGTCCGAAGAACGATCTCGCGCGTCGCCAGGTCAAGGCCGGCGCACGGCTCGTCGAGGATCACCAGCCGGCTGCGCGTCATGTAGCAGCGCGCGATCAGGCAAATCTGCCGCTGGCCGGTGGACATCTTCGAGAATGGAACCTCCGCCAGGTGCGACGCGCCCAGTTCGGCGAGGATCCTCTTCGCGTCGCGGACCGCCCGCGCCGAGGGCTTCTCGTACAACCCGAGCGACGCGTGCCGGCCGGAGAGCGCCGTCTCCAGGCCCGTCACGCGCGGCCGGTGCTGCACCATGATGTCCGTCAACTGCGAACTCACGAACCCGATTCTCTTCCGGACGTCCGGCAGGACGATCTCGCCGATGTCGCCTTCGATCAGGAACACGTCTCCCCGGCTCGCCGGCTCGTAGCCGGTGGCGATCATCATCAGGCTGGTCTTGCCCGAGCCGTTCGGGCCGAGCACGCTCCAATGCTCGCCCGAGGCCACGCGCCACGAAACCCCCTTGAGGATGTGCGCGTCGGCGCGCCGGTACTCGACGCCTTCCATGCTCAACCGAATCGAACGCACCGACTTACCCTCTGACAACCTTTCTTGACCACCAAGACACCAAGGCACCAAGAACGGCAGAATGAGTAAACAAAATCCTATGGGCCGTTCTTGGCGCTCTAGTGTTTGGCGTCTAAGTCTTCGAGCGCCGTTCTAGTGTTTGAACGCGCGCTGGCCGGTGAAGACCATGGCGACTTTGGGGTTCGCCTCGTTGCAGGCCTGGATGACCTCGAAATCGCGCTGCGAGCCGCCGGGCTGGACGATGGCGGTGACGCCTTCGCGGATGCCGACATCCACGCCGTCGCGGAACGGGAAGAAGCCGTCGGAGACCATCGCGCTGCCGATCAACCCGCCGCGCGCCGCGTCGGTCTCGTCGTCAATCGCCTCCTTCAGGTGCGCCGGGGTTTTGTGCCGCTCGACGTCCATCGCCAGCTCGTGGTACGGCACGCCGTATCTCCTGTAGCAGAGCCCGTCGGCGTATTTCGTGTATGCCTTGTCCACGGCGATCTGCGCGACGCCGACGCGGTCCTGTTCGCCCGTGCCGATGCCGACCGTCACGCCGTCCTTCACGTAAATCACCGAGTTGCTGCTGACGCCCTGCTCGACCTGCCAGCCGAAGAGCAGGTCCGCGAGTTCTTTTTCGGTCGGCTGCCGCTCGCAGCGAAATTCCCGGCCCTCCCGCTTCGCCGCCGCCGGAATGAAATCCGCCGCTGTCCGGATGCGGTTCAGCGGCGATTGCTGCACGATGATGCCGCCGTCGGTGAGCGACTTGAAGTCCACGAAGCGGGCGTTGGCGTACCCGGCCAGTTGGTCCATGCGCGGCACCCGGATGATGCGCAGGTTCTTGCGCTGGGCAAGGATCTCGACGGCGCCCTTCTCGTACTCCGGCGCGGCGACCACCTCGACGTAGCTCTGGCTGATCAGCTCGGCGGCGGCCTTGTCCATCGGCCGGTTGCAGACCACCGCGCCACCCATCGCGGCGAGCCGGTCGGCCCAATAGGCGCGCTCGTAGGCCGCCGGGAGCGTCTCCGCCTGCGCCACGCCGCAGGGGTTGTTGTGCTTCAGGATCGCCACGCACGGGCGTTCCATCAGAAACTTGAGGATGTTCAGCCCGTTGTCCACGTCGGTCAGGTTGATCTTGCCGGGATGCTTTCCGAACTGGAGCAGGTCCCATTCGGAGAGCGCCGAGACGAGCCCTTTGCCCGGCTGGATGAACCGGCATTGGCCGAGGACGAGGTTGCCGTTGACGAGCTCGTAGAGGGCCGCTTCCTGGCCGGGATTCTCGCCGTAGCGCAGCCCCTTCTCGACGCGCTCGCCGGAATCCTCGTCGGTGATCTTCCAGGTGCGCTTGCGGTAGATGAGCGTCTGGTCGCCGAAGGAAATCCGCATCTCGGGCGGGAAATGGTCGTCCATGATCGTCCGGTACGCCGCCTTCATGTCCTGGGCCATGGCGAAAAATCTCCGAACAGGCTGCGGCGCGCCGCCGCGATTTCCGAACCATCGGATTTTACCGCGCGCCTGCGGAATCCGCAATGATAATTCGCTCGTCGGCGGTCCACGGTTCTTTTTGCTATACTTCCTTCGTCCGCAAAGGATCAAAACGCCTGGCCGGCAGGCAAGCCAAAAGCCGTGTCCGTCGCCAGTCGGCGGTTCTTTTTGCTATACTTCCTTCGTCCGCGGCGCAATTCGGAGAATGCGATAAGGGAACGCACACCGTGAAAGTTGCACTGGCGCAGATCAATCCGACCGTGGGCGATTTCAGCGGGAACGCGGCGAAGATGCTCGATGCCGCGCGGCGCGCGGCGGCGCTTGGGGCCGAACTCGCCGTCTTTCCGGAGATGTCCATCATGGGCTATCCGCCGCGCGACCTCGTCGAGCATTCCGGGTTCGTCGCCGGCGGGCTGGACGCGCTCGACCGGCTCGCGCGGGAACTTCCGCTGCCGGCGATCGTCGGCTTCGTCGCGCGCAACGAGACCGGCAAGGGCAAGCCGCTGCACAATTCCGCCGCGCTCATCTACGACGGACGGGTGGTCTCGGTGCACCACAAGTCGCTGCTCCCGACGTACGACGTGTTCGACGAGGACCGTTACTTCGAGCCGGGGCGCCGGCCGCACATCGCGCCGTTCGGCGGGCGCGCGCTGGGGATCACCATCTGCGAGGACTGCTGGCGGATCGAGAGCAGCCTGCGCGCCAGGTACCACTTCGACCCGGTCCCGGTGCTCCTGCGCGAAGGCGCGCAGGTCATCCTCAACCTCTCCGCCTCGCCGTTCACGCTCGGCAAACAGGAGGTCCGGCGGAAACTGCTCGCCGACCAGGCGCGGCGGGTCAAACTGCCGATTGTGTACGTCAACCAGGTCGGCGGGAACGACGAACTCGTCTTCGACGGCGGCAGCATGGTGGTGAACGCGCGCGGCGAACTCGTCGCGCTCGCGAAGCAATTCGAGGAGGACCTGCTCGTCGTGGACCTCGACGCGCTGCCGGCGGCAGTCGCGATGCCGTCGGAGCAGCCCGCGGAGGCGGCGTTCCGCGCGCTGGCGCTGGGCACGCGCGACTACCTTCACAAATGCGGGTTCCAGTCGGCGGTGCTCGGGCTTAGCGGCGGGATTGATTCGGCGCTGACCGCGGTGATCGCCGCCGAGGCCCTTGGCCCGAAGAACGTGCTCGGCGTCTCGATGCCGTCGCGGTTCAGTTCGGCCGGCTCGCGCGACGACGCGAAGGCGCTCGCGGAGAATCTGGGCATCCGCTACCAGACGATCCCGATCGAGCAGGTCCACCAGGCGTTCCTTGAGACGCTGGCGCCCGCGTTCGCCGGCCGGCATCCGGACATCACCGAGGAGAACGTGCAGGCGCGCATCCGCGGGACGATCCTGATGGCGCTCTCGAACAAGTTCGGCATGCTGCTGCTGACGACCGGGAACAAATCCGAACTGGCGACCGGCTACTGCACGCTCTACGGCGACATGTGCGGCGGCCTGGCGCCCATCGGCGACGTGCCGAAGATGATGGTGTACGAGATTTCCCGCTGGGTCAATCGGCGGAACACGATCATTCCGCTCGACAGCCTCACCAAGCCGCCGTCGGCGGAACTGCGGCCGAATCAGACCGACCAGGACACGCTGCCGCCGTACGAGCTGGTGGACCGCGTGCTGCGCGGCTACATCGAAGAGCAGAAGGATCCGAGCGAGGTGATCGCCTCCGGCGTGGATCGCGCCGTGGTCGAGGACGTCGTGCGGCGCATCGAGACGAGCGAATACAAGCGCCGCCAGGCCGTGCCGGTGCTGAAGATCACGTCGAAGGCGTTCGGCTACGGCCGCCAGGTCCCGATCGCGAAGCGCACGCCGAGGGCGTGAAGGAACGCGGATTCGCCCGCGAAGGCGCGAGAACGGGAAAGGGTTTTGACTCTCGTCCTTCCGGCGATATACTGAACGGGGTTTCATTCGAGGGCGCACCATGAAGCCAGGAAAGAGGAAGCACTGTTACGATTATCCGCGGCCGATGGTCACGGTGGATTGCGTGCTGCTGCGCGAGGCGGAGCGCGCGCTGCAGGTGCTGCTGGTCGAGCGCGGCTCGCCGCCTTATCAGGGACGCTGGGCGCTGCCGGGCGGATTCGTCCGGATGAAGGAATCGCTCGAGGCGGCCGTCGTCCGCGAACTGGCTGAGGAGACCGGCATCAAGGAGCTGTCGTTCCTGATCCAGCTCGGCGCGTACGGCGCCGTGGGGCGCGACCCGCGCGGGCGCGCCGTCTCCGTCGCGTTCATCGGCATTATCCCCGGCGGCCCCCGGCCGCCGAAGGCCGGCAGCGATGCCGCCGCGGCGGTGTGGCTTCCGGTCGAAGAACTGCCGGAACGCCTGGCCTTCGACCACGCGACGATCCTCGGCGACGCGCTCCGGCGACTCGCCGCGGGCGGCCGCTCCAGCGGCGTGCTCTTCGCGTTCCTCCGCGACCCTTTCACTCTCGAACAGCTCGGGAACGTGCTCCACGCCGTGTACGGCGTTCCGCTGGCGCCCGAGGATTACCTGAAGCCGTTCCTCGAAATGAAAATCGTGAGCCGGCTCAGGCGCGACCAGGGCTACCGCTTCACGGGCTGGCACGAAGGGAAACGGCGGTGAGCGCGCCCAAGGTCGTGAGCCGCGTCGAACGGCTCCTCATCGGCGCGCACATGTCCATCTCCGGCGGCGTCGAGCTGGCCCCCCTGCGCGGGCGCGAGGTCGGGTGCGCCTGCATCCAGATCTTCACGAAGAGCAACATGCAGTGGGCCGCGCGGCCGCTGGCCGAGAAAGAGATTGCCGCGTTCAAGCTCAACTGCGCGCGGACCGGCATCGCCCCGGTCGTCGCGCACAACAGCTACCTGATCAACCTCGGCGCGCCGGAGGCGGCGCCGCTGGCGAAAAAATCGTTCGACTCGTTCCTAATGGAACTCGAGCGCTGCCGGGCGCTCGGTCTGCCGGCGATCATCGCGCACCCGGGCTCGCACACCGGCGCAGGCGAGATCGCCGGACTCCGCCGCATCCGCAGCGCGGTGGACGAACTCCTCGAACGCACCTCCGGCTCGCCGGTCCGCATCCTGCTCGAGACCACCGCCGGGCAGGGATCGAATCTCGGCTATCGCTTCGAGCAGCTTGCCGAGATCATCGAGGGCGTCCGGCAGAAGTCGCGCGTCGGCGTCTGCCTCGACACCTGCCACGTCTTCGCGGCCGGGTACGACATCCGAACCGAGGACGGCTATCGCCGCACCCTGGAGGAGTTCGACAAAATCATCGGCCTGAAGAAGCTCCAGGCGTTCCACCTGAACGACTCGAAGGGCGAGCTCGGCTCGAAGCTCGACCGCCACGAGCAGATCGGCCGCGGTCGCCTCGGCCAGGAGCCGTTCCGCCTGCTCCTGCGCGACCGGCGCTTCGCCGCCATCCCCAAAGTCCTCGAGACGCCGAAAGGCAAGCGCGGCAAGACGGAGTGGGATGTCATCAATTTGCGGCTGCTGCGGCGACTCGGCGGCGATAAGGAATGAGTGAAAAGTGAAAAAACTGATATAATGCTCCCAGCCTCGCCCCTCTGATAAAAGCAGGCCCGGTCATATGAGCCTTCTGGAAGTGAAAGACCTCCGCAAGACGTACGACCGCCGCGAGGTGGTCAAGGGCGTCACGTTCTCCGTGGAAAAGGGCGAAATCGTCGGGCTCCTCGGGCAGAACGGCGCGGGCAAGACGACCGCCTTCCGCATGACCATCGGGATGATCCGCTGCAACAGCGGCCAGGTGATCTTCATGGGCCAGGACGTGAGCCGCCTGCCCATGTACCAGCGCGCCCGCCGCGGGATGGGCTACCTGTCGCAGGAACCGTCGGTCTTCCAGCGGATGAGCGTGGCGGACAACGTGGCCGCGGTGCTCGAGACACTCCACATAAGCCGCGCCGACCGCAGGAAGCGCCTCGAACAACTGCTCGAACAACTCTCCCTGGCCCACCTGCGCAACGCGACCGCGTTGACGCTCTCCGGCGGCGAGCGGCGCCGCCTGGAGATCACCCGCGCGCTCGCGACCGAGCCGCGCCTGATCCTTCTCGACGAGCCGTTCAGCGGCGTGGACCCCAAGGTCGTGAACGAAATCCAGGAGATCGTCCTCCGACTCCGCGACAGCGGCATCGGCGTGCTGCTTACCGACCATAACGTGCATGATACGCTGAGCGTGACGGACCGCTCGTACATCATCAGCGAGGGGCGCATCGAGGCGAACGGGACGCCCGAGGAACTGCTGGCGAACCCGCGCGCGCGCGAACTCTATTTCGGCGAGCGCCTCCAGATCGAACACATCGTCCGAGCCCGGGAGCAAGGAAAACCGTCCGACACCGACTCCGCGATCATGTCCGAGGGCGTGTTGGGTGCGGACAGGATCCGAGCCGCGCTGTGGGTCTACTACTCGCAGAAAAACACCTACGTCGGCGCCATGCTTCCTACTTCCTCCGCATCTGGAACGCTACAACTGGCTTGGGGCGACCTGCAAGGGAAGTATTTCGCCCATAGCGACTACTCGATAAGCGATCTCACTGCTTCGACGTACACGATCACGGCCGGACCGCCTTCGTTGACGACAAAGTCACAGTTGACTTATATCATCAACCAAGCGGGCACGGAGTCCGGAACGTGCATGACCGGTCAGTAAGGCCACCTCCCGCAGCGGACTGGCGATCGGACGGTCCTGAAGAGGGATCGAAGGATGGCGGCGCGGCCCCGGAAAGCGGCGGCTCGGCCGGGCCGCCGGCCGCCTGACGCCCGCCCTATTGCGAGAAGGACGTTGCCGCGATATGAGCGATGGCCCTTCTGAAAACGTGCGCCGCGTCCTGCTCGTCTCAGCGAACCAGCTCGGCGACTGCGTCGCCCTCCTGCCGGTGGCGGCGGCCGTCCGCAAATATCTTCCCGACGCCCGGATCACGATGCTGGCGCGCCGGATCGGCCAGGAGGCGGCGCGCCTGACCGGGTGCGTGGACGACTTCATCATCGTCCCAGCGGCGCATTCGCGCATCGCCCTCGGAACGAACTTCCTGCAACAGATGGGCGCGCTCCGCCGGGAGCGCTTCGACCTGGCGTTCCTGGCCTCCGGGGAGAGCTCCGCGGCCGCCGCGCTGCTGTTCCTCGGCCGGGTGCGGACGCGGATCGGCTTCGCAGATTGCCGCCTGCGGCGGCTGCTCTCAATCCGGGTCGAGGCGCACGAGCCGGAGTTGGAGGCGCGGCGGAATCTCCGCCTGCTGCGCGCGGCGGGGTTGCCGGACGCGCTGGAGCGCCCGCCCTGCCGCGTTCCCGAGGAGCGGCTCGCGGAGGCGCCGGCGCTCCTGGCGAAGGCCGGCGCGCGCGGCGGCCGGCGCGTGCTGATCCACCCGGGATCATCGCAGGCCACCCGCCGATGGCCTGCGGCGAAGTTCGCGGAGTTGTGCTCGCGCCTCATCCGCACCGGGCTCGCGCAGCCAGTCCTCGTCGAGGGGCCGGCCGAGCCGGGACTCGCCGCGGAGATCCATGGCATGTCCCTCCACCCGTTGCCGACGCTCCCGCCGCTCAACGGAATTGACCTCCTCGCCGCGGTCATGGCGCAATGCGACCTGTTCGTCGGCCACAGCAGCGGCCCGTTCCATCTGGCGGTCCTGCTCGGACGCCCGACCGTGTCGCTCTGGGGCGACACCGATCCGCGCCTCTGGGGCCCGGCGTGGGAAACGGATCGGCACGTCCTCGTCCGCAGCCCGCTCCCGTGCGCCGCGTGCGAACACTGGGACCCGGAACGGCACACGGTCGTCCGCGGGCCGAAGGGCGGCGCGGGCGGCGCTCAGCCGCCTTGCGAGCGATGTTTCGACGCCATCACGGTGGAGGCCGTGTTCGAGGCCATCCGCGGGCAACTCGCGGCGCACAGGTGAACGACGGTGAAGATCCTTCTCATCAACAAGTTCTACCATCTCGCGGGCGGCACGGAGCGGTACCTGATCGAGTGGGAGGCGCTGCTCCGGTCGCGCGGGCATGACGTCATGACCTTCTCCATGCGCCATCCGGAGAATTTTCCGAGCCGGCAGGAGCGCTTCTTCATGGAGCGCGTCCGCTTCGACGCGGGGCAGCCGCGCGGGGCGCGACTGCGCGCGGCGGCGCACTCGGTCTGGAGCCGTAAGGCGGCGGAACGGCTGACAGAGCTGCTCAAGGCCCAGGGCGCGCCCGACATCGCACACCTGCATTCCTTCATGTACCAGCTCACTCCGGCCATCCTCGGGCCGCTCGTCGCGCGCCGGATGCCGATCGTGCAGACCTGCCACGACTACGCGCACATCTGCGTCAATCAGCATCTGTACAACCATCGCCTGAACCGCCTCTGCGAGGAATGCCTCCGGCGCGGGCGGCTGGCGCCGCTCTGGAGCCGCTGCATCAAAGGCTCCTTCGCCCAGAGCGCCGCCGGATGCGTCGCCGGTTGCGCGGACGCGCTCTTCGGCCGAAGCCGAAGCAAGGTCCGGCGATTCATCACGCCGAGCGATTTCATGCGACGGAAGATGATCGAGGGCGGCCTGCCGGCGCGGCGCGTCTTCCACGAGCGGCACTTCATCCGCCCGGACTGGGTCGCGCCTTCGCAATCGCCGGGCGAGTACATCCTTTTCATGGGCCGGCTTGTGCCGCAGAAGGGAATCGGCGCATTCCTCGATGCCGCGGCGCTCGCACCCGAGGTGCCGTGCAAAGTGGCCGGAACCGGGGCGCTCGAACCGGCCGCGCGGGCGCGCGTGCGCGAGGAGAACCTCCGCCACGTCGAAGTGCTCGGCCACTGCGAAGGCCCGCAACTCCTCGAGATCGTCCGCGGCGCGCGCGCCGTGGTGGTGCCTTCGGAGTGGTACGAGCCGTTCTCGCTTGTTATCCTTGAGGCGATGGCGGCGGCGCGGCCGGTGATCGCCTCGCGCATCGCCGGCCCGGCTGAGATTCTCTCGCACGGCTCGGACGGCCTGCTCGTGCCGCCCGGCAGCGCTGAGGAGCTCGCCGCCGCGTTCCGAACGCTCTGGCGCGACCCGGCGCGCGCCGTCGAGATGGGCCGACGCGGTCTGGAGAAGACCCGCACGCTCTACGCGCCCGACGGACATTACCGGCGCCTGATGCGGCATTTCGAGGAAGTCCTTTAATGATGCCCCTGGAGGCGGTCCTGGCGGTGACCTACCGCTGCAACGCGCGCTGTGCGATGTGCGGCATCTGGAATTCGAAGCCGGCCGCCGAGCTGCCGCCGGAGGCTTATGCCCGGCTGCCCTCGAGCCTGCGCGACGTCAACCTCACCGGCGGCGAGCCGTTCCTGCGCGACGACCTGCCCGAAATCCACGCCGCAGTCCGGTCCGCATGCCGGCGCGCGCGCACGATCGTCAGCACCAACGGCCTCCTGACCGACCGCATCGTCGGCGCCGTCCGCGCGATGGCGAGCGTCGAACCGGGGATCGGCGTCGCGGTCTCGGTGGACGGCCCGGCGGAAATCCACGACCGCCTGCGGGGCGTCCCGGGCGCGTATGAGCGCGCGATGGCCACGATCCGCGGCCTTCAGCAGGCGGGATTCCGGAACCTGCGGCTGGCCTTCACGGCGACGCGCGAGAACGCGAACTGCCTGGGGCAGGTCTACGCGCTCGCGCGCGAACTCCGCGTCGAATTCACCTGCGCGGTGCAGCACGGCTCCGAGCACTACTTCCATGTCCGGCCGCCCGAGGCGTGGTCGGTCCAAGCGGAGATTGCGCCGGCCATCCGCGGCGAACTGCGTTCCCTCTCGCCGAAGCGATGGGCGCGGGCCTATTTCATGAACGGTCTGTCCCGGTTCGCCGCCGGCCGCGGCCGCCCCCTGCCGTGTCGCGCGGGACGGGATTTCTTCTTCATGAGCCCGTCCGGCGACGTCTTCACCTGCAATGTGGAGGCCTTCCGCATGGGCAACCTGAGCCGGCAGAGCTTCGACCAGATCTGGAACTCGCTGGAGGCCTCCAACGCCCGGGCGTGCGCCGACATGTGCCGCGGCGGTTGCTGGATGGTCTGCACGGCGCGGACGGCGCTGCGCCGGGCGTGGCCGCGAGTGCTGCTCTGGGCGCTCGTCCACTCCGTCGTCGGCGTCCGGAATGAGGGCGAACCGCCGTGAGAATCGCGATGCTCGGGCTCAAGGGAATCCCGGCCACGTTCGGCGGCGTCGAGCGGCACGTCGAGGAGCTCTCGGCGCGGCTCGTCGAGCGCGGCCACGAGGTCACGGTCTACTGCCGGCGGAACTACACGCCGGCCGGCTCGCTCCATCGCGGCGTGCGGCTGAGAATCCTGCCGAGCATCTCGACGAAGCGCCTCGACGCCATCTCGCACACCGCCCTGGCGGCGGCCGACATCGCCGCGCGGCACTTCGACGTCATCCATTTCCATTCGGCCGGCCCGGCGCTGCTATCGTTCGTGCCGCGGATCGCGTCGCGGCGGCCGTGCGCGGTCGTCGCCACCGTTCACGCGATGGACTGGCGCCGCCGCAAATGGGGGCCGATCGCGCGCTGGTGGCTGCGCCGCGGCGCTTGGGCCGCTGTCACGTTTCCGCAGCGGACGATCGTCGTGTCGCGTCGGATGGAGGAGTATTTCGCCCGGCGCGGGAAGCATGTTGTTCACATTCCGAACGGCGTCGAAGCGCCCTGCCGCGCGCCGCTCGACGAACTGCGGCGGCTGGGCGTAGAGAAGGACCGCTACGTCCTCTGGATGGGCCGTTTCGTGCCGGAGAAGCGCGTCGAGGATCTGATCGCCGCGTTCCGGCCACTGGGGGGCGAGACGAAGCTGCTCCTCGCCGGCGAAGTGAACGAGGCCGATCCGTATTTTAAATCGCTGCGCTCGGCCGCGGGCGGCGACCGGCGGATTATTTTTCCCGGCGGCCTTTACGGGCGCGCGAAAGCCGCGGCGTTGAGCAACGCCGCGCTCGTCTCGCTGACTTCCGACCTGGAGGGATTCCCCATTGCGCTGCTCGAGGGCATGCGCTACGGCCGGCCGGTCGTCGCCAGCGACATTCCCGAGAACCTCGAGGCGCTTCGGCCGCAGGTGAACGGCTTCGCGTTTCGGACGGGCGATCCGGCTTCGCTCCACGAGCGTATGGCCTGGATCCTGGCGCATCCGGACGAGGCGGCCGCAGCCGGCCGGCGGGCAGAGCAGGATTCCCAGCAATATGATTGGGAAGTGATCGCCGGCCGAGTGGATTCCGTCTATCGTTCGGCCCTTAGAGTAACGCGCAGCGACAAATGCGGATTAGGTTCGTCATACTGATTGCAGCGAAGCGTCTCTTACGCAACGAGAGAGAAGTCATAGGGCAGCGAAACTGCAGGTTCGAGTGCTGGATGCTCGGTAGTCTAAAGCCCAGATGAAGCCGGACCAGCGACCGAAAAGACGGAACGAAAAGAGTTTGTTTCACCCGAATAGTCCATTTCCGATGAAAATGGCACCCGTAATGGATCAGAGCATTCGGCCATGATTCGCCACGGATTCTTTCGTGTGGGAACGAGGGATACACCTAATTAACCGGCAGCACAAGCTTGACATTCTCCGCATATTGCCTATAATGCCGACAGTATGTCCGCCTTACCGGGTTGCAAGGAAGCATCGAAATATGCGAGCGCGCTGGGTTGTTCAGAATCCGTCGCCTGAGCTTCCGATTGTCGGCCAAGCACGTGTCGCTAGCTGGTGGCCCGGCTCATACTACATTGTCAGCACGATTCAGATCGACGCCTCCGACCCGCTCCATAGGCTCACGGAGACAATCGAGCGAATGTTTCCGCATGAAGAAACCACTCTTTGCCCTGGCAAATACGTTACTCAGGTCTTCAAGTGCTCGAAAGACGGCATAGTCAGGTCTTTCAATGAACCACTCTACGAGTTAGAATATCAGGAGCTTGCAGCAGCACGCGCCGGTCACGAAGAGACGGTTGTCTTACTTTTGCAAGGGCGACTCAAGCTCGGCGTAACCGCAAAGTCAGAATACAACAAGTTGCGTGCGTCCGTTGGCATGGCACCTGCAAGGGACGATGACTGTTGCGAGTACGTCGCATGGGTGGTAGTTTTTGATCTTGCCTCGCAACAAATCGCGGATGAATGCAAGGGGTTGCCTGTTGATGACCGCGGGCTGTTCATGATGGTCGCCGCAAGTTATCTGACATGGGTTGCAATGACTGGCGTAGAATCGTCGTTTCCGCACGGCTCCTGGCGTTTCATCGCACCTCTGATTGAACGAGAACTATCAAAAAAGCAATGGTATCAAGCCGAGGTGATGAAGAGCATATTCGATTCAATGGTCAGGTATCCTCCAATATCTGATACCAAAGGGAGTCAATTGCGCACATCACTTGGGCCTTGGCCTAAAGCGGTCATGGCCGCCAAACTAGCCGGTCATTTAATGGCTCACTCGCAAAACATTGAGTTCGTTGTGTGGGTCGGAATTATTTCAGGCAAGATACTTGAGACAATACGCAAGGTGGCCGCAAATGGTTAGAAGGCATAGCCTAAAGAGGCAGCGTCCAATGAAAGGAGACTCATGAAGCGCGTCAAATGGGAAGCTTGCAAGTTCCCTCATATGGCGGTTAGTACAAATATGCGGAATCCTTCGGATCCGATAACTCCCGGCATGCGTGTGAGCGCACGCTACAAGGGGCTCACGGTTGTTTTGGAAATAGCAAAACAGGTTAAGGACGGCGGATACGCCGCAAACGTCCTCTTTTTCCAGCCACCGGAGGCATCCAATCCAAGTGGCCTTAATGTGGGTGATGAAGTCTGGATCGATGGGAAGCACATCTGCGCGTCCGGTCTCTGAAAATGAGGGCCTTGTAACTGACTGACAACCGTGTCGTTCAAGGACATGGTCGCAAGGGAGGCATAGTCACTGCGGCAAATCCTCAGGGAGTTGCCTGTCAAAAGGTGCGTAAGACGCTGCTCTATAAGAGGAAACGTCCAAGCCCGCCCCTCGCGCGCCTGAAGGGAAAGAGCAGTCTAACCGGTTCGCTTATTGACCTATTTGGCCAACCATTATGCAAGTTATTTTTTGGACGCCGCCCTATGGAGCGCGCGGTTAAGCGGGTCCCGCTCGCCGGTCGCGGAAGGCGATGGCCGCGCACGCCAGGAGCAGCGCTACGGCGGCCGGGAGCAGCGGCGTGTACGGCTTGAGCGGCTGGATCGCCACTCCGAGCAGCGCGAGCAAGTAGACGACGAGCACCCAGCCCCAACGAGCGGCCGCCGCATCTTCCAGGACCGTGATCCGCGCGAGGATGACTGCGACCGGCAGGATCAGCAGGACGTGATGGCTCGTGAGCGAGACTTCGCTCAGGAGCATGATTCCCGGCGCGACGGCGGCCATCAGGATCGCGGCGGACTTCGCGTCGCGCCCTCTTCCGCACAGCGCCCACAGCAGCGCCAGCCCGAGCGCGACGAACCCTTGCAGCGCCCTGGCCAGCGCGGACACCGCCGCCGGCGAGAGCGAGAGCAGGTTGATGTTCCGCTCGCCCTTCGACACGTCCATCGGAAGAGGCCGAAGGAGGCGGTTGAACGCGGCCGTCAGCGACTGGTTCGACGGGCGATACGGATCGCCGATGAATTTCGTCGTCTGGCCGGAACGATACGGCGCAACGACTCTCTCATACCAGGAGAGGTGCAGCCTCCATGCCCGTTCCGGTCCCCAGAGCAGGACCGGCAGGACGGCGGTGCACACGACGCCGGCGGCGATCATCCCGCCGAGCGCGCGCCACCGCCGCGTGAAGAGGAGGTACACGCCGAAAAGTCCCGGCAGCACCTTGAAGGCCGCGGCGAACCCGAGCAGCGCCCCGGCGCGGAATTTTTTCTCGCCGCGCACCAGCCAATAGAACGACGCCGCGACCGGGAATAGCACCAGCATGTCCGACTCGCACCGCACCATCACGTCCAGCGCCAGCGGCGCGAGGAGGATGAACGCGAGCGCGAACACGCCGAACCGCCCGTGCGCCGTACCCGGCGCACCCGTTGTTCCGCCGTCATTGGCCCACGCGCTGCAGAACCAGGCCGCCGCGAGCGCGAAGGCGAAGCTCACCGCGAAGAACAGCGCGCTGCCCGCGAACGGAATCTTCCACAGCACCGCGAACGGGAAGAACACGATGCCGAAGAACGGCGGATACGCGCGGACATGCCGCAAGTCCTTGTACGGGTCCATGCCCTCCATCATCTCGCCCCAGGCGATGGTGCGGAAGCCACGGAATTCGGAGGAGCGCCATTGCGCCTGCGAATCTCTGTCCTCGGCGATCTGGGTGGGGCTGGCGTATTGAAGGCGCGGGACGAACCTCTTCTGCGGGAGTTCGGCGCGGATGACGGCGTTGAGGCCCACCCCGAGGAAGGCGGCCACCACGGCGATCCAGAAAATCCATCGCCCCGTCCGCGTTTCGAGCGCCTTCGCCGCCGCGCTGAGAGTGGAGCGTATCATGTCGCGTCCGCGCGTCCCGAATGATGGCCGGTTTCAACACGGAGACACAGAGAACACGGAGAAAGGCACGGAGAAAAAGTCAGGATTTTAAAATCTTGGAAGAAATTCCTCCGTGCGTCTCCGTGTTCTCCGTGTCTCCGTGTTGAAAAAGAAGCTGATTGCTCAGGATTCCGCATATTCCTGCGCGGCGCCGACGGCCATCAGGTCGTGATGCCGGCCGAGCAGGTTCTCCGCGGCCTTGATGCCCATGTCAATATACCAGTCGCCGCTGGTGTAACGGAAGAGGCCGTTGCGGCCGGCGGATTGGAGATTGCCGAACTGACGGAGGAAAGCGAGGATCGTGTCCATGCGCCGCTGGTAATCGTTGACGTAGAGCGGATAAGCCTTCGGCAGTCGCACGATGCAACCGCCCGAGACCTGCTTCTCCTCGATGAGCTTCAACTCGGCCAGCCGCTTCGCGACGCGCTTGAGCAGCGCCTCTTCCGTCTCGGTCCAGACCGGGTCAGTCTCGAAGCAGAACACCTCGACCACCAGGCTCGTCCGGCCCGCCGGCGCCATGGCGGCGCTCCAGTTCTTCGGCTCGTGCATCCGGCCGAAGAACACGTCGGCGGAGGAAAAGTAAATCCAGTGGTCTGGCGTCACCTGCTCCCGGTCGAGGGTCAGGAAGGCGATGACGAGGGCGCGATATTGGAGGCCGTCGGCGGCTTCGAAGACGACCGGCGGCGGGGCAGGCGAAAGGGCATGGACGAATTCGTTGACCGGGATCGTGTTGATGAAATTAGCCGCCTCGAACCGGGCCTCGCGGGCTTCGTTGCGGCAGATCACCGCCCTCACGCGCCGGCCGTCGTGTTCGACGCGCACGACCGGCGAATTCAGGCGCAGCGCTCCGGCCGGGAGCGCCGCCGCCATCTGCTCCGGGATCCGGCCGAAGCCCAGGCGCGGGTAGATGAACCGGCTGGCGAGCGTCGCGGGCGCATCCTTGGCCGGCAGGAGCATGTTGCGCACCGCGGCGCGGAAAGACATCCCCTTGATCCGCTGGGCGGCGAAGTCCGCGCCGAGTTCCGAGCACGGGATGCCCCAGACTTTCTCGCTGTAGGGCTTGAAGTAGATCTCGTACAGCCGGCGGCCAAAGCGGTTCACGACCCATTGCTCGAAGGTACGCTCTTCGCCCCTGTGGTGGATGAGAGGGATGCCCAGCATCTTCTGCGCGGCGTAGCTGCCCGCGACGGCCAGCGAGCGGGTCGCGCCGAGTGCCGCCAGCGCGCTGAAGAAACTCAGCGGGTAATCCACGAATTTCCCCTCGAGGTAAATACGGCTCACGCGGTCCACGGTGATCAGCTCGCCGCCGAGCAGTTCGCGCACGAGGTCGAGCACGCGCTGGTTCTTCGTATAAAAGCGGTGCCCGCCCAAGTCGAAGCGGAAGCCGTCGTAACGCACGGTGCGCGAGGCGCCGCCGAGGACGCCATCCGCCTCGAAGACCTGCACCGGCGCGCCGTTGCGATGAAGGACGTACGCCGCCGTCAGACCGGTCAAGCCGGCGCCGAGAATCGCCGTCGGTTGGGCAAACTCCTTCGCGCTCATCCGTCCTCCGATTGCGAACCGCCGAGCGCCAGGAACTGGCTGCACGTCACCGAGCGCAAGGCGCATCGCGCCAGCGTCCGATCGAGCATCGGCCACGCCGCCGCGCCGGCGTTGCGCCGAAGCGCCAGCCGCAGGCGCCACGGCAGCACCCGCGCGAGCGACGGCTCGGCGAGTTCGTGCAGATGCAAATAGATCATCGGCGCGCGGGGCGAGACCAGCCACTCGCCCAGCGGCGCCAGCAGCCGCAGATAGGTCAGGCTGAACGGAATCCAGCCGGTCCGCAGCGCCGCGGCCGGAATCTCCGCAATCCCGTCCTCGCGCGTCACGCGCCAGGACTTCGGGCGCGCATTCCGCGGCGAAGGCGACACCGCGCCGCGCGACGAATCGTACTCGTAGCCGGCCGCCTTGAGCCGGCGGAACCACTCCGGCGGCGTCCTGAGAAACGGCGCGCGGAAGCCGACTACCGGACGATCGAACGCCGCCTCCAGCCGACGCCGCGACTCCGCCAGTTCGAAGGCGACTTCCTCCTCGCCCAGTCCCGCCAGGATGCGATGCGTCAGCCCGTGCGAGGCGACCTCGTGCCCGGAAAAAGCCTCGCGGAACAGATCGGCGCAGCTTTCGAGCAGCTCCGCCACGACGAAGAACGTCGCGCGCACGTTGCGGCGGCGGAACAGGTCGCTCAGTCGCGGGAGCACGTCGCGGATGGCCTGGCAGCCGCGAATGCCCCAGTCCGGCTCCACATCCACCGTCACCATGAACGGAGCATCACGCCGCACGACGTATCTTCCGAGGCTCTGAAGGGAAAGCCGGCGAAGCGCCACGACCCGGGCGCACCGTACGTCCCGCCGCACTGAGCGGCAGTCTATCACGTCGCGCGGGGCTTCGCAACTGAGCGGCGCATTCGGTTGCACTGGCATTGCGTTGGCTCGTTTGCGATAATAGGCGGCGGGTGCGACAGTCCTTTGGAGGTAAGAACCATGGCCGAGTCCAAGAAGAACGAGCCCGTCTGCCCGTTTCATCGCGCGGGAATGGTGATGGACGATCTGAGCGCGCAGTGGCGCGCAAAGGCGGCGGCGCTGTCGCCGCAAGCCGCGCACGCGCTCGCGCAGTCTCTCAGATCGCTTCGGAATATCCTTGACCGCCGGATTCACGACATCGAGAAAAACGAGCGCCCCGAGGGAGAGACAGTCCACGTCCGCGTGAAGCCCGACGCGGACGCATGAATGCTCCGCCTCCGGCCGGCCCGCATCCCTTGACGCCACCCGAGGAGTGACATGCAGCCGATTCACCTCGCGTTCCTTTTTCACCAGCATCAGCCGTTCTACAAAGACATTCTCCGCAACCGCTACGTGCTGCCGTGGGTGCGGTTGCACTCGATCAAGAGTTACACGGGGCTGCTCCTGGCGCTGAAGGAATTCCCGGAAATCCGCGCGACGATCAACCTCGTCCCCTCGCTGATCGCGCAGATCGAGGAATACGCCGCCGGCCGCGCCGTGGACGAGGCGCTGCGCCTGACGCGCAAGCCGGCCGACAGCCTGACCGAGTCGGACTGCCTGCAGATGCTCGACCACTTTTTCGTCGGGTATGCGCCGAGGGTGATCGCCGTCTTCCCGCGGTATCGCGCGCTGATGGAGCTGCGCAACCTTCACGGCCGGACGGCGGCGCAGGCGCTCCCGGATTTCCCGGCGGGGGCGCTGCGCGACCTGCAGGTCTGGGCGACGCTGGCCTGGTTTCACCCGCTGGTCGTCGCGCGCGACCCGGCGCTGCAGGAACTCCGCCGCAAAGGGCGCGATTTCGCCGAGGCGGACAAGGAGACGATGCTCCAACGACAGGACGAAGTCCTTCGCGGCGTGCTGCCGCTCCACCGGCAGATGGCGGAATCCGGCCAGATCGAACTCTCCACGACGCCTTTCTATCATCCGATCCTTCCGCTGCTCGTCAACCTGGAGTGCGCGCGCGAGGCGATGCCGGATGTGCCGATGCCCGACGTGCGCGCCGATTTCGCGCCGGATGCCGCAGTGCAGGTGCAGCGCGCGATCGAGCTCGCCACGCGCACGTTCGGCCGGAAGCCCTGCGGCCTGTGGCCGGCCGAAGGCTCCGTGAGCACGGGCATTCTGCCGCTGCTGCGCGAGCACGGGATCCGCTGGATCGCGACCGATGAGCAAATTCTCGCGCGCGCCGCCGGAACGGACCTCTCGCGCGATCACTCGGCCAGCCTGAATCATCCGGACGGGCTCTACCAGCCCTACGCGTTGCCCGGCGATGGAACCCCGGCCATCGTCTTCCGGGACCGCGGGCTCTCCGACGCGATCGGGTTTGAGTATCACCACGGCGGCTCGACGCCCGGCGCGGAGAACTTCGTCTGGCGCGTCTCCGAGGGCGCGCGCCGGTGCAACGGCTCGCCGCGGCTCGTCTCGGTGATCCTCGACGGCGAGAATCCGTGGGACCATTACGAGGACGCCGGCGTGCCGTTCCTCCGCGAGGTGTTCTCGCGGCTGTCGCGCAGTCCGGATATCCGCACGACACGCCTGTGCGACTACATCCAGGCGCACCCGCCCGAGAAGAGACTCGATCACCTGCCCGCCGGCTCGTGGATTGACGGGAATTTCGCGATCTGGCTCGGCAGCCCGGAAGACCGCGCCGCGTGGAGCCTGGGGGCCCAGGCGCGCAATGCGCTGACGCGCCGCATCGCCGCAGGCCCGCCGCTCGACCCGAACGCGCTGCGGCTGGCGTGGGAGGAAATCTATATCGCCGAGGGCAGCGACTGGTGCTGGTGGTTCGGCGGCGACCACACCTCGGACCAGGACTACCTGTTCGACGAACTGTTCCGCAATCACTTGTCGAACCTGTACCGGTTCATCGGCCTGGAACCGCCGGCGTCGCTGGCGCGGCCGATCGGCAAGCCGCCGAAGGCGGCGCAGGATGCCGGGCTCGACATGGACCTGGCGACCGACGGACTGCCGGGCGTGCGCGCCGGCTGGAAGCCGGCCGGGTATCGGCGTTTCGGCGCGGAGAGTTCCGCGATGCGCCGCTCGGGTGAAATCGCCGGCGGGTTGGTCTACTGGTTCGCCGAGAAACAATTCTTCCTGAACCTGAAGGCCGGCGGATACGGCGAGGCGATCCAGTTCGACATCGTCTTCACGAGCTCCGGCGTGAAACGAGTCTCCGTCGCGCCCGCGCCCGCCGCGCAGGGGGGCGCCGGGGCGGCCCGCTTCAGCGCGCCGGTCTCGTCGCTTGTCGGACGGGCTGAAGGTCAGATACAATTCTACGTCGAAGTCCGACACGGCAATGAGACGGTCTTGAGAGTTCCGAAGAGCGGGATCATTCCAGCAGCCGTTCCGGCCGAAGCCCGCTAGCGCCGGAATGCGCAGACTCTTCTGCGGCGGAGAACCAGCGAGAAATCCAGCATGAAAATCGCCATCGTGGCATCCGAGGCGGTGCCGTTCGCGAAAACGGGCGGGCTTGCCGACGTGGCGGGCGCGCTGCCGAAGGCGCTGTTCCGGCTCGGGCACGAGCCGATCCTGATCCTGCCTCTCCACCGGGCGGTCCGGCGCTCCGGCGCAGCCCTGTCCGAGGCGGGACGCATCGTCGCGCCCGTCGGGATACGGTGGGTCGAGTCGCGGCTCTGGCGCGGCGAGATCCCCGGCATTGACGTCGCCGCATACTTTCTGGAGCAGGATTCGTATTTCGACCGCGACGGGATTTACGGCTACAACGACGACGATTACGCGGATAACTGCGAGCGGTTCTCATTCCTGTCGCGCGGCGCGTTGGAGGTCGTCCGAAGCATCGGCTTCGACGCGGACGTGTTTCACCTCCACGATTGGCAGACCTCGCTCGTTGCGCCGTACCTGCGCATCCTGTACTCGGCGGACCCGCTCCTCCGCCGCGCCGCCGCGCTCCTGACGATCCACAACGTCGCCTACCAAGGAATTTTCTGGCACTGGGATATGGATGTGCTCGGGCTGGACTGGTCGCACTTCAATGTCCGCGAGTTCGAGTTCTGGGGCAAGATCAACCTGCTCAAGGCCGGGATTCTGTACGCCGACGTCGTGAACACGGTCAGCCCGACCTACGCGCGCGAGATTCAGACGCCTGAGCAGGGCTGGGGGCTGGACGGCGTCCTGCGCGATCGGCACGACGTGCTGCACGGCGTGGTTAACGGCATTGACGATGCGGTCTGGAATCCCGCCGCCGACCCGCACCTGACGGCGCGCTTCGGCCCGGAGGACCTGCGCGGCAAGGCGGCCTGCAAGGCGGCCTTGCAGCGGCAATGCGGACTCCCGCAGCGCAAGGCGCCGCTGATCGGCATCGTCAGCCGCTTCGCCGAGCAGAAAGGGCTGGACCTCGCCGCCCAGGCGCTGCCGGAGCTGTTCGACCGCGGGCCGCTCCAATGCGTCATCCTCGGCGACGGCGGCGACGGGGTGCAACTCCTGATCGAGAGCGTGGCCAAGCAGTTCCCGGACCGCCTGCGCGCCTTCGCGCAGATGGACGAGCGCCTAGCGCATCGCATCATCGCCGGCGCCGACATGATTCTGGTCCCCTCGCGCTTCGAGCCGTGCGGCCTGACGCAGTTGTACGGGCTCAAATACGGCAGCGTGCCGATCGTCCGGCGGACCGGCGGGCTGGTGGACACGGTCGCCGACTGCACGCCCGCGACGCTCGCGGCGGGGACGGCGACCGGTTTCCTGTTCGACGATCCGACGCCGGAAGCGCTCGGCGAGTGCGTTGGGCGCGCGCTCGATCTCTATCGCGACGCGGCCTCCTGGAAACGCCTGATGGCCGCCGGCATGTCGCAGGATTGGTCGTGGGAATCGAGCGCGAAACGCTATCTCGATCTCTACGCCGAGGCGCGGGCGCTTCATCAATCAGGAGACCGGGTTCCACGCTGAACTGACAGGGGCAAATGATGAAGACCGTGCGATTCGTGATGGCGCTGCACAACCACCAGCCGGTGGGCAATTTCGAGGAGGTGTTCGAGAAGGCCTGCCGCATGGCGTACCATCCGTTCCTCGACGTGGCCGAAGAGTTCCCCCGGATCCGCCTGACCCTCCACTACTCCGGGCCGCTCTTCGAGTGGGCGGAGGCGCATGATCAGCGGCTGGTCGAGCGCGTCATCGCCGGCGCCCGCGGCGGCCGATTCGAGCTGATGGGCGGCGGTTTCGGCGAGCCGATCCTCACCATGCTCTCCTCCGACGACGCGATCGGCCAAATCCGCCTTTTCTGCGAGCGCCTTCGCCGCCGGTACGACGTGCCGGTGCGCGGCCTGTGGCTGACCGAACGCATCTGGGAAGCGCAACTCGCCAGCCTCCTCGCTAGGGCCGGCATCGAGTACTCCGTCGTGGACGACTTCCATTTTCGCGCCGTCGGCCTGCGCGAGGACGACCTTACCGGCTACTACATCACCGAGGACCAGGGAACGCTGCTGCGCATGTTCAGCGGCAGCGAATTTCTCCGCTATGCGATTCCCTTCCGCGACCCGCAGGACACCCTCGCGTACCTGCGGCGGTTCGCGACCGACGACGGGCGCAACGTGGTCGTCTACGCCGACGACGGCGAGAAGTTCGGCCTGTGGCCGGAGACGTACAAACATGTCTACGAGCGCGGCTGGCTTCGGAGTTTCCTGAAGCTCTTGAACGCGAACCGGGACTGGATCCGCTTCTCGACGTTCGCCGAGACGCTCGACGATCTGCCGCCGCGCGGCCGGATTTATCTCGCCGACGCCTCGTACCGCGAGATGACCGAATGGGCGCTGCCGGTCAAGGCGCAGCTCGAGCTGGAGGGCATCCTCGACCGGCTGAAGGCGGCGCAACTGCTCGACGCGGCGCGGCCGTTCATGCGCGGCGGAACGTGGCGGAACTTCAAGGCGAAGTACGTCGAGGCCGCGCAGATGCACGCGCGAATGACCGAGGTCAGCCGGCTCGTCGCCGGCCGCCAGGCCGCCCGGAATTATGAAGAGGCGCGCCGCGCGCTCTATCGCGGCCAGTGCAACTGCGCCTACTGGCACGGCGTCTTCGGCGGCTTGTACATGCCCTTCCTCCGGTTCGCGATTTATGAGCAATTGCTGAAGGCCGAGAATCTCCTGGCCGACCGCCGCGAACATCCCGGCCGGCGCGTCGGCGACCTCGACCTCGACGGCCGCCCGGAGGTGAAGCTCTACAACCGGGCGCTGAACTGCTACCTGAAGCCGGACCGCGGCGGCGCGCTCTACGAACTCGACGACCGCGAGCGCGGCTGGAACCTGACGGCGGTGATGACGCGCCGGCCCGAGGCGGCGCACCGGCGGCTGGTCGAAGCGGTGCAGTCCGGCAAGGCCTTCCTCGTGCAGCCCGGCGGTCGCGCGCAGAGCATCCACGACCAGGTGCGCTGCAAGGAACCGGGCCTCGAGAAACTGTTGCAGTGCGATCCGCACGTGCGGGAGTCGCTGCTGGACCATTTCTATCCAGCCGACGCCGCCGTCGAGGCGCTCAAACGCAGCGAGGTCGCCGAATGGGGCGATTTCATCGGCGCCGAATACGATCTGAAGGCGCCGCCTTCGCACGGCAGCGCCGTCACGCTCAGCCGCAGCGGACAGGCCGGCCCGCCGGGACGCAAGGCGCCCGTGCAGATTTCCAAGCGCATCACGCTCGGCCCAGGCGGCACGCTCGAGGCGCGTTACGCGCTGGGCTTCCCCGAGGGCGCGCCGCCGGACACCCTCTTCGGCGTCGAGTTCAACTTCGGCCTGATGGCCGGGGATGCGCCGGACCGGAATTATTTCTCCCACGCCCACGAGAACCTCAACAACCTGAGCACACTGATTTCGCGGTCCGACGAGCCGGCGCTGGGCCTGGTGGACGAATGGCTCAAAGTCGCCATCTGGCTGCACGCCGAGCCGAGCGCCGCGTTCTGGGCGTACCCGGTCGAGACCGTGAGCGATTCGGAAGGCGGGTTCGAGCGCGTGTACCAGGGCTCCGCCGTCATCCCGCATTGGCCGCTGAACGCCATGCCCGGCGAAGAGTTGATTTTCACGCTGCGCCTTGAAGTCGGCGAAAAGTGAACGACGACTACGCGGGAATTACAGGAAGCATGCGAATCCCGCCCGGCGCGTCCAATGACTCCCCCACCTCCCAGGATCTCCATAAATCCCAGGGCAGGCTTGCATGTTGCGCCCGATAATGTAAAATCGTGCTTATGGGCGACACGCCGATACAGAATTCACCGCCGTCTCCGGCTGCTGGGACTCAGCCGGCGCGCGGCCCGAAGTCGGTCGTGCACCTCAACCTGATCTTCGAAGTCGGCCGCGCCTCGCTCTCGAAGCTCGACGTGGGCGACCTGCTCGCCACGGCCGCCGAGGCGATCCAGCGCCATTTCGGCTACTACGACGTGAGCATCTTCCTGCTCGACCCGGATGCGCAGGAGTGCGTCCTCGTGGCGCACGCCGGCGACTACAAGAGCGAGGGCGTCAAAGGCTATCGGCAGAAACTCAGCGTCGGCATCGTCGGCTGGGTCGCCGGCCACGGCCAGACCGTCCTCGCCAACGACGTCCGCAAGGACCCGCGACACGTCGTCGCGTTCCTCGGCGAGGCCGCGCTCCTCTCCGAATTGGCCGTGCCAATTCGGCTGCACGGCAAGACGCTCGGCGTCATCAACGTCGAGAGGCGCGAGGTGAACGCCTTCGACGACGGCGACGTGATGACGATGGAGACGCTCTCCGACCAGCTCGCGCAGGCCATCGCCAACGCGCAACTCTTCGAACAGACGAACCTGCTCCTCGACCTGAACCGCAGTTTCCTCGACGCCGTCCCTTCGAGCCTGTGCGTGCTCGATTCGCAGATGCGCATCCTTTTTACGAACCCGCGTTTCTGCCGCTTCTTCGGCCGCACCGCGGAAGAGGCGCAGGGCATGGACATTCGCCGGCTCCTGCCGGCTGCGCTCTTGCAGCAAGGCGGCCTCGAGTCGGCCATCCGCCGCGCGGCGGCGCAGAGCGAGCCGCTCTTCTGCCCCGACCTGCCCGTCCAGGTTCCCAACCAGCCGCAGCGATATTTCAACGTGCACGCCGCCCCGACCCAGGTGCCCGAAGGCGGCGGCGTGCTGCTGCTGTTCGAGGACATCACGGAGCGACGCCGCTCCGGCGACGAACTCCTCCGCGAGAAACAAAAGCTCGAGCACGTCGTGGATCTAATCGGCGCCGGCCTGGCGCTCATCGGCAGGGACCGCCGGATCCTTTGGGCCAACCGCACGATCAGCGAATGGTTCGGCCGGGACGTTCCCGTCACGGGGCGCTACTGCCACGAGGTCTATTGCCGCCGCGACACGAAATGCGCCTCCTGTCCGGCCGATCAATGTTTCGCCGCGGCCGTCAACAGCGAGGTGGAAGTCGTCCTGACTCGTTCCGACGGCGCCCTGCGCGAGTACCATCATGCCGTCACGCCCGTGCTCGGCGAGAACGCGCAGGTGGACCACGTGCTCAAGCTCACGCTCGACGTGACCGACGAGACGAAGAAGGTCTATCAGCTCTCGCGGCTGCGCCAGATCGGCGAGCTGATGCAGGGCGTGCTCGACCTCGACCGGCTGCTGCATTTCGTGCTGACCTGCGTCACGGCCGGTCAGGCGCTGGGATTCAACCGCGCATTGCTCTTCCTGGTGGACAAGGACCGGAACGTCCTCGAAGGGAAGATGGGCGTCGGCCCCGCGAGCGCGGAGGAGGCCGGGCGCATCTGGAGCCAGATCACGCGCGACGCCCCGACGCTCGAAGACCTGCTCGCGCGTTACGACCATGCGGTCCCTCGAATGCCGTCCCTGCTCGATCAGCTCGCGCGCGGCATCTGCATCCCGCTGAGCGACACCTCGCACATCGCCGTCGCCTGCGCGTTCGGACGCCGCCCGATCGTCGTCTCGCGCCCGTTCGACGACCCGCGCGTGAGCGCGGACTTCCAGCGACTGCTCGGCTCGCGCGAATTCGTCCTCGCCCCGCTCATCGCGCGCGGAGAGCCGGTCGGCGTCATCCTGGCCGACAACCTCTTCAGCGGCCAGCCGATCAGCGAGGACCACGTCGAGCTCCTCAGCATGTTCGCCAACCAGGCCGCCATCGCGATCGAGAACGCGGGCAATTACCGCCGGCTCCAGGAGGAGAAGATGCACCTCGAGGCCGCGTACCGCGACTTGGGCGAGGCGGAGGACAAGCTCGTCCGGTCCGAGCGGCTCGGGGCGGTCGGGCGCATGGCCGCGCACGTCGCGCACGAGATCCGCAACCCGCTCGTCACCATCGGCGGGTTCGCCAACACGCTGCTGGAGCATCCCGACTCGCCGAGGGAAGAGGTCCTGCGCTACCTCAAGATCATCGTCAGCGAGGTGCGCCGCCTGGAGGAGATCCTCGCGCGCGTCATGGATTTCACGCGCCCGCCCAAGCCGCTGCTGCGCGAGGGCGCGGTGGAGCCGGTGATCCGCGAGACGATCGAGCCGCTGCGCCGGCGCGCGCAGGATCAGCGCGTCGAAATCCGCCTCGATCTGCCGCCGGATGAGGCGCGCCTGCAGATAGACGCCGACCAGATCAAGCAGGTCTTCCTCAACCTCTTCCGCAACGCGCTCGACGCCATGCGCGACGGCGGCCGCCTGACCGTCCAGGTCACGCACGAGGCGGGCGGCGAGAAGATCACCGTCGCGAACAACGGCGACCCGATCCGGCCCGAGGACCTGCCGAAGCTCTTCGAGCCGTTCTTCACCACCAAGCCGGGCGGCACCGGGCTCGGCCTGGCGGTCAGCCAGCGCATCATCCAGGACCACGGCGGCGGCATCCGCGTCGTCAGCAGCCTCGAACGCGGCACGGAATTCATCATCACCCTGCCGCGCAGAAGCCGGCCGTAGCTCCGCAGCCGCGCAAGGTTGGCATTGACGCCGCGCGCTCCGCAAAGTACCATCCACGGGCTGAACACGTTCTATTGAACCTGGAGGAGAACGATGTCCGAGCCTTCGTCGCCTGAGATCTATTCCTCCCCGCTCGCTCACCGGTTCGCCAGCCGGGAGATGCTGGAGAATTTCTCGGAACTGAAGAAGTTCCGCACCTGGCGGCGAGTCTGGGTCGCGCTCGCCGAGGCGGAGCATGAACTCGGCGTCAAAGCAGTCACCGAGGAGCAGATACAAGAACTGCGTGCGCACCAGGACGACATCAACCTCGACGTTGCGCGCGAGTTCGAGGCGAAGTTCCGCCATGACGTCATGGCGCACATCCACGCCTACGGAAAGCAATGCCCGGACGCGGCGAGGATCATCCACCTCGGCGCGACGAGTTGCGATATCACCGACAACGCCGACATCATCATCATGCGCGACGGGCTGCTGATCCTGCGGCGGAAGCTGGTCAACCTCATTGACCGGCTGGGGACATTCGCCGAAAGGTACAAGGACTTGCCCACGCTCGGCTGGACGCATTTCCAGCCGGCGCAGCTCACGACCGTCGGCAAGCGCGCGTGCCTTTGGGCGCAGGATTTTCTGCTCGACCTGAATGAGATCGAGTCGAGGCTCAACAACCTGCAATTGCGCGGGATCAAGGGCGCAACCGGGACGCAGATGAGTTTCCTCGAACTCTTCGCCGATGAACCTGGAAAGGTTGAACGGCTAGAAAAGCTCGTAGTGAAGAAACTCGGGTTCCAGACGAAACCTTTCGCGGTCACCGGCCAGACGTACCCGCGCAAGCTCGACGCGCTGATCCTGAACGCCGTGTGCGGCATCGCGCAGTCGGCGCACAAGCTCGCCAACGACATCCGCCTCCTGCAGCACCTGCGCGAGGTGGAAGAGCCGTTCGAGGCGGAGAGCCAGGTCGGCTCGTCGGCGTTGGCGTACAAGCGCAACCCGATGCGCTGCGAGCGCATCACCGGGCTGGCGCGGTTCCTGATCTGCCTCGAGCCGAACGCCGCGCTCAACGCCGCCGAGCAATGGCTCGAGCGCACGCTGGACGATTCGTCGAACCGGCGGCTCAGCCTGCCGGAGGCGTTTCTGACCGCCGACGCGATCCTGCATATCGCGCTGAACGTGGCCTCCGGACTCGTCGTCCGGCCGGAGATGATCACGCGGAACACTGACCGCGAACTCCCCTTCATGCTGACGGAATGGATCATCGTGGCCGGAGTCAAGGCAGGAGCAAGCCGGCAGGAACTGCACGAGATCATCCGCAAGCACTCGATCGCCGCCGCAGAAGCGATTCGCGCGGGAACGGAGAATAATGACCTCCTAGAACGGCTGGCGGGAGATCCGGTTTTTTTGAAAACAGGGTTGGATCTTCGGTCAATAGGGATGAAGCCCATAGCCTTCACGGGGCTTGCCGGTCGTCAGGTGTCCTCATTCCTGAACGAGCAAGTCGCGCCAATCCGCAAGCGCTACGCCGCCGACCTGGATGCCAAGAAGTCCGAACTGCGCGTGTGATTGGCGTCGGAGCATGGTGATGGTGATGGCTAAACTGCCGAAAAAGTGGTCGCGGCGCATCTTCGCCGTGTACCTGGTCGTGACCATTTTCGGCGGCATCATCCTCTTCCTCTTCATCATGCTGCTCGGCCTGACCTACTGGATGAGCGCGCCGACGCCGCTGCCGGACCCCAACCTGCTGATTCACCCCAAAGCCACCGCATGGCTGGTCATCCGCGCCAATGGCCTGCGGGACCTTCCGCAAGACACGCTGCGGTTCCTGACCGGCGGCGCGCCTCCGCAGATCGAGCACCTCATCGCGCTCGCCAACGGCTCGCGGCCATGCCCGATCCAGATCGTGCTCTCCGCATTCCCCGGAGAACACGGCCAGGAAAAGAGCCTGGCCGTCAGTCTGGGCAGATTTCCGGGGCGGTTCTGGCTGGTGCGCCGCGACCTTGAACGCCGCGTCGAGAGGCAGATCCTGCCCCTGTCGCTGCGCTATCGCCAGGGCAAGGCCATCTTCTCTGCCGACGAGCCGTCGAACCCGTTGGACACGCTTTCTCTCGCCGAATGCACGCTGCTCCGCTGCGCGAACCCGGCCGCGGCGGAGACGCTCATTGACCGGCTGGAGAAGAAGACCGATCTCTCCGCCGAGCGCTGGCCGCGCGCGCCGGCGACGCTCCCGCCCGCCGGGTTCCAGGCCTGGGCCGAGACGTGGCAGGAGATTCCCCTCAAGGGCTTTTTCCCGGCGGATTGCGCCTCGGCCGGTTATTGGCAGTCGCTCACGGAATCGCTCTCGACGCAGTTTCCCGCCCTTGCCCGCAGCCGGGACGTGCATTTTCACGGCACGTTCCAGGACGCGAGGCGTGCGAAGATGGGAGTGACGCTTCAGACCGACACACCGGGCGCCGCATCGCTTGCCGCAAAGCTCGGCGACTGGTTGACCGGCCGGAAGATCTCCGGACATGTTCAGGTGGGCGCATCCGGCGGCTCCATCGAAGTGGCGAACCTCGAGCTCTATTTCGCAGAGGATTGAGGATGTTCAAGCTGATGCTGGTCACGGATCGCCGGCGGACGACTCGGCCGCTTGCGGAGACGGTGCGAATGGCGCTGGCCGGCGGGGTGGACGCGGTGCAGTTGCGGGAGCGCGATCTGAGCGCGCGCGAACTCTACGACCTGGCGTTGAAGCTCCGCGAGATCACGCGCGAGGCGGGCGCGGCGCTGATCGTCAACCAGCGGCTCGACGTGGCGCTCGCCGCCGGCGCGGACGGCGTACACCTCGGCTGGCGGTCGCTGAACCCGTCGGCCGTCCGCAAACTCGCCGGAGAGAAATTCCTGATCGGCATCTCCTGCCACAACGAGCCGCAGATTCATTCCGCGGAGGCGACCCACGCGAACTACGCGCTGCTCGGGCCGGTTTTCCACACGCCGTCGAAGGAAGGGCTGGTGCGCCCGATCGGGCTCGTCCCTCTGAAGGACCTGGTCTCCGGCGCAAAAATCCCGGTCCTCGCCATCGGCGGCATTACGCCGGAGAACGTCGCGCAGGTGATGGAGATCGGCGTCGCGGGCATCGCAGCTATCTCCGCGCTGGTTGCCGCTGAAGACCCGGCCGCCGCCGCGCGCGCCTTCCGAAAGGAAATGCGAGTGATGAATGACGCGTGATGAAGTATTTCATCACTCATCCTTCATGCTTCCTCCCTGCCTACAGGCTGACCACTTTCCCCGTCTGCGCCGACTCGTTCGCAGCGACGGCGACCGCGAGGCTCTGCACGGCGTCCGCGTACGACGAGCGCACGAGCTTCGGATCGCCCGATTTCACCGCTTCGACGAACGCCCGCTGGCATGCCGCCAGACCCGGCTCGGCGTGCCGAACCACAATGCGCCTGCCCGCCTCGATCGTTTCCAGCGATTCAGCGGTCAGCCGAATCTCCAGGTCGCCGGCGATGATGGAAAGCAATGTCTCCTCGCGCGGCGCCACATCCGCCGCGATCACCTCGCCGACCGCGCCGCTGCGGAACCGGATGGCGGCGACCGACACGTCCTCGATATCGTAGTTCGGCACGCGCGCCGCGACCATTCCCTGGAACTGTATGCCGTAAACCGAGGCGACGTCGCCGCCGAAGCAACGCGCCAGATCGAGGAGGTGCGTCGCCTCGAGCAGCAACTGTCCGCCGCACGACTCCCGCTTCGTGCGCCAGCCCGGCTCCGGCGCCGGGACAAGCCGCCATCCGCGCACGAGTGCCACGCGCCGGTCCTTGAGCAACTCGCGCGCGGTGTCGGTCCCGGAAAGATAGCGCCACGGGTGCGCGACGGATGCGACGACGCCGGACTTCTCGATCTCCTTCTGAATCTGCCGCGCCCTCTCGACGCTGAGCGCCACGGGCGGCTCGAGCAGCAGGTGAATGCCCGCGCGCGCAGCCGCGCTCTCCGGCTCGCCCCGGGCGAACGGCGGCAGGCAGACGGCCAGCGCGTCGAGCCGCTCCGACTCGAGCAGCGTGCGGTAATGAAGGTGGACACCGGCGCCGAACGGCTTCGCCGCCGCCTCCGCCCGCGCGCGGTCATTGTCGCAGACGGCCACGACCTGCACGTCCGCATTGGAGGCCGAAAAACTCTCCAGGTGCGCGCGGCCGGCACGTCCCGCACCGATCAGCCCTATGCGAATCGGCATCGGCAACCCTCCATTGGATCTCTCTTCGTCCGTCCCCGCCGTCGTCCTCGACCCGCCGTTTCCGCCGACCGGCGACGACGCGGACGAGCGCGATTACCGTCCTTCACGGCGCGTACGGCGGATTTGTGAAATCGCGCCGACAACCTCCACGGTGTAATTCACCGCCGAGCCGACGCTGAAGAGCAGCACGGAGTAGAACGCCGCAGTCGCCAGCACCAGCCAGAGAAAGTGTTCGTGCTCCGCCACCCACGGCACCAGCACCAGCAGCATCAGCGTGAACTGCAAGCCGGTCTTGGCCTTTCCGATCCAGTTCGCCGCCACGACGATGCCGTACGCCCACGCCGTCGGGCGCATGACGAACGTCACCAGCGCCTCCCGCGCGATCAGGATGCCCAGCCCCCAGAGCGGCATGTGAAAGACGAATTGCCCGCCACCCTGACTTGTATGCGGCCGCGCGAAAACGTAGAACACGATCATGCAGAACAGCGCGTCGGCGAATGGGTCGAGTAATTTCCCCGCCGTCGAGGCCGCGTTCCAGCGCCGCGCCGCCGCGCCGTCGAGCCAGTCCGTCGCCATTGCCGCCCACACGAGCAGCAGCAGCCACTCCGCGCCGAACTGCTTCCGGTCCACGATCAGGAATGCCGGCGCCATCACGATCCGCAGTCCGGTCAGGAGCAGCGGCACCATCCGCAAGAATTTCAATCCGGTCTCCTGCACGGCGAAGGCGCGCGGAAATGGCCTCCGCTCCGGCGTATTCGCCTCCTCACGGAACGGCCTTCCTCGTCCTTGACCGCTGTTGCGGGGGCGTGCTGTGTCGGTATCGGTTCCACGGCACGCCCGGCATTCTCATGGGGATTTTTCCTTTCCGCCGGTCGCGGTTCGGAGCGCGTCCCTCGCCAGCACGCATTATACCGAACCGTTTGCGCCGAGAAAAACTGTCCTTTTCGAAACAGGACTTGAAAAGCGCCCCAAGCTATCGCAAACTATGCCGGGCGGCAACAGGAGCGCTTCTCGAACGGGTGGAGTGCCGCGGCATGGCGAAAGCAGCGCAGCCGACGGAAGGACAGTTCTCGCGTCTCTATGCGCGGCTGACCGGCGGGGCCGGTTCGGTCGCCGAGCCGGCCCCGCGCGCGCAGGCCGAGCCGACGGAGGTCCGAGAGAAGATCGTCCGCTGCCTGTGGTTCGACCAGTTTCTCGACAGCGCGAACCTCTCGACCGAGGACGGCCGCAGGTTGGCGGTGTTTTCGCCCGGATACTGGAACGAAGGCGCGGGCCCGGATTTCCGCAACGCGGAGTTCGCGTTCGGCGACGAGCCTCGCGTGCGCGGCGACGTGGAGATTCACGTCGCGGCCTCGGACTGGGGCCGTCACGGGCACGCCGACGACGCGATGTACGACCGGGTGCTGCTCCACGTCGTGTTGCACAACGATCTCGGCGAAGCGACCGTGGCGCAGCGCGGCCGGCGGATTCCGCAACTTGCGCTCGCCAGCCGGCTCAGCTCGGACCTCGGCGAGATCCTCGGATCGCTCGACCCGGACGCCTATCCGCGCGTCGGCTGCGGACGCGAGGGCGCCTGCTGCCGCAGCGTCCGCGCTTGCGGACGCGACGCGCAATGGATCGGCCGATTTCTCGATATCGCCGGCGACGAGCGGATGCTCCGCAAGGCTGAGCGGTTCGCCGGATTGATCGCGAAATCCACGCCCGACGACGCGCTCTACGAGGCGCTCATGGAAGTCATGGGCTACAGCGCCAACCGCCGCGCGTTCAAGCTTCTCGCGCGCGCCGTGCCGCTTCATACCCTGCGCAAGCTCGTCCCGGCGGACGGCGATTTCCGCGACACACTCCTCGCCGTACAGGCCCTGCTGTTCGGCGCGGCCGGTTTCCTGGACGCAGCCGAGCCGCCCGCCGATCCGGAATCCGCTCGCTACCTGAAGTCGCTTCGCGCAAAATGGAAGGCCGCCCAGCCGGATTTCGACGGCGGTGCAATCGGCGTTGCTCAGGGGGCCCCTGGGAATGGCCGAACGGGCCGCATGCTCGATCGCACGGCCTGGAGTCTGCGCCGGACGCGCCCCACGAATCACCCGGTCCGCCGCATCGCCGGAATGGCAGCGTTCCTTGCAGGCAGCCTTCATACCGGGCTCTGCCGCGCGATGCTGCGCGCCATCGAGGAAATCCCGACCGGCGGCGCCGAGGCGCGGCGGTGCGCGCAGACGCTCCGCCGCTTCCACGCGGTGTTCGAAGAGCCGCAGCCGTTCGATCCCGCTCACAGCCATGAGCCTGTCGAATGGCAGGAATACTGGCTCCGCCGGACCGGCTTCGGACGCGAGACGCTTCGGCGCCCGACGGCCTTGATCGGCGCCACGCGGACGACCGAGCTGATTGTCAATGTGGTCGTCCCGCTCCTCCTCGCCCTGCAGCGCGACGGCGACCGGGCGCGCGTCGAGCAGCGCCTGCACAACGTCTATTGTTCGCTGCGTCCGCTCTCGGACAACTCGATCACGCGATACATGAAGAGCCGAGTTTTTCAGGGAGGCCCGGCCGCCGGAGAGGTCGTCCGCTCGATGCGCCGCCAGCAGGGCCTGATGCAGATCTTCCACGATTACTGCGAGAGCGACAGCACCATCTGCGAGGCGTGCGGCTTCCTCGCGGCGGTCGAAGCGCGCGGGGAGCGGGCGTGACGACGAACCGAGATGACAGTCTCAGGCCGGCATCCGCGACCCGCGTCACGGCGCTGCATTGGGCCGCCGGCGCGATCGCCAAGTGGGTGCTCATCCCCTATTACATAACCATCCGGATCGTGGACGGTGGCGAACTGCGGACTCGACTGTTGCGCAACCCCCGGCCGGCCGGCATCTATGCCTTCTGGCATTCGCACCAGCTTACGGCGCTGTGGCATTTCCGCCGGGTCGGCGCCGGGATCCTTGTCAGCGCGTCGAAAGACGGAGAATACATCGCGCGCATTGCACGGTCGGTCGGCTTCACGCCGCTGCGCGGATCGTCCTCACGGCTCGGCGCGGTCGGGCTCAAGGCGCTCATCGAGTTCGCCCGCAGCGGCCAGCCGGTGGCGATCACGCCCGATGGCCCGCGCGGTCCGAGGCATTCCATCAGTCCGGGTGTTCTCGCCATGGCGCAGAAGAGCGGCTATCCGATCGTCCCGTTCGCCATCGGCCTTTCGAGTTTCTGGGAACTGCCGAGTTGGGACCGGTTCCGCATCCCGAAACCGTTCTCCCGCGGCTATGCCTGCTGGGGCCAACCGCTTTCGGTCCCGCCCGACGCGGACAACGCGACGCTCGACCGGCTCGCCGCCGAACTTCGCCGGCGAATGATTGACCTCGAGGAATTCGCGGACCGCATGGCGCGGACTCAGGGATGGCGCGAGGGCTGAAAGGGCCGCCGGATTTTTTGCCACGGATTTCACGGATGGCCACGGATTACCGCCCACGAACTGCATAAGCTGAAAACGGGGGCGATGTTTGTTTTCCTCTTTCCTTTCCTTTTCTAATCCGCGGCCATCCGTGAAATCCGTGGCGACCCGCTTTGGCCTTTTTTTCTTCCGCAAAAATCCATAACTGGAAACCTGCGCGGCAAGCTGGTAAACTCCGCCGCATGCTGATCATCCCTGCCATAGACCTGAAAGACGGCTGCGTCGTGCGCTTGGTGCGTGGCGAGGCGGCCCAAGCCACCGTGTTCTCGAATGATCCGGTCGAGGTCGCGCTGCGTTGGCGCAGTGAGGGCGCGGAGTATCTGCACGTCGTGGACCTTAACGGCGCATTCGAGGCCGGGCCGGCGCAGTTCGGCATGGTCGTCCAGATCGCGCGCGAGAGCGGCCTGCCGACCGAGGTCGGCGGCGGCATCCGCACGCGCGACACGGTGCTGCGCTACCTGAACGCGGGGCTGGACCGCGTGATCATCGGCACGCGCGCGCTCGAATCGCCCGGGTGGCTGGCGAAGCTCTGCGAGGAATTCCCCGGCCGCATCGCCGCCGGAGTGGACGCGCGCGGCGGCCATGTGGCCGTCCGCGGCTGGGTGGAGACATCCGAGGTCACCGCCCTCGAACTCGCGCGCCTGCTGAGCGACATCCCGTTGCGCGCTGTGATCTTCACCGACATCTCGGCGGACGGGACGCTGGCCGGCCCGGCCATCGAGAGTACGCGCGCCTTCGCCGAAATGATCCGGCTGCCGGTGATCGCCTCCGGCGGCGTCGGCAGCATCGAGCATCTGCGGCAGATCGCGCGCCTGCCGGTCGAGGGCGCCATCATCGGCCGCGCGCTTTACACCGGCGAGGTGTCGCTGGCCGAGGCCATCGCGGCGACAAGGACGAATGAACGCCCAACATCCAACATCCAACGTCCAAGTTCCAATGATTGATAATCGCGCCAGCGTGCCCTTGGGCGTTGGATGTTGGGCGTTCGACGTTCGTCCGTAATTCGCGAGGAAGCATGAACTCATCCCGCCTGATCGCCCTCACCCTCGCCCTCTGCATCCTGACGGGCGTCTGGGGTTACTGCCATGAGTGCTCGCGCGAGCCGGATGACACCGGCGACGAAAGCGCCTATCTTTCTGCATCCGCCTGGATCGCCGAGCACGGCGGAATTTACGGGTATCTCAGGCTCTGCTCTCAAGGGCGCTATCAGCAGACAGGGACCTACCCCCTGCTGGCCGTCGCCGCTTCTCCATTCGCTTCGCGCGACCTCGCCTTCATCCGCCCGGCCCGGCTGTTCAAGAGCGCGCTGACGACGCTGGCGTTGATCGGCCTTTTCCTCGTCACCGGACGACGGGCGTCATGGGATCGCGGCGCATGGCTGGTCGCCATGATCGCGCTATCGCGGAACTGGCTCGGAAAGGCCGGCGTCTTCACGATTGACCCGGTCATCTACGCGCTCATTTTCCTGGCCTGGCTGCTGATCGCCGGCTTGTGGCGGCCGAAGGGCCGGTGGCTCTGGGCCGGCGCGGCCTTCGGGCTGGCCTGGATGGCCAAGGGAACCGCCCTGCTGCTCCTGGCCGGATTGATCGGCGCGGTCGCGTGGCGGCTGGCATTCGCACGCGACCGCCTTCGCCTGTTGAGCTCGGCCCGCTTCTGGATGGCGGGCGTTCTGTTCGCGGCGGGCATGGCCGTCACGGCGGCGCCGCTGCTCATGCAGACCACGCTCGCCCCGCGCTCCGAAAACGCCCTGACGCGCTACCTCCCGCCAGGCCTGTGGCTGGACAGTTGGAGTCAGCGACTCGAGATCAATCCGGACCGCGCCTCGCAAGGGATGAGCGGCTATCTCCAGCGGCACGGCCTGATTGGCGCGGCGAGGCGCCTGGTCCAGGGCATGGCCGAGCAGGCGCCGCGATTCGTCGGCGTCTTCGCCATAGACAAGGAAGCGCCGAAGGCGCTCTGGGTGCTTATGCTCATCTGCTCCGCCGTCCTCTTCGCGCTGACCGTCCGGGGGATGCTCCGCGAGCGGGACTCGTGGGCGCGGTCGTACACAATCCTGTTCGTCCTGGCGGGGTTCCTGCTTTACTCCTGGTTTTCCGCCATCACCTACGCCTCGCGCTTCGCCGCGACGTTCGGGCCGGTGTTCGCATGGTACGCGGCTGCGGAGTTGCCGCCGCTACTGCGCCGGCTGGCGGAACGGCGTTGGGCGGCGCGGCCTGAATTGGGCGAGGCCGTCCCTCGCCGCGTCGTCGCGGGGATCATCGCCCTGCTGATCCTCTGCCTGGTCATCAGCAACGGAAAACGCCTGCCCGCCAGCCCGCGCGAGCCGCTGCCGCTGAAGCCGGACTACGCGAAGCTCATGGACTGGTACGACCAAAACGTAGCGCGCACCGGCGCGGTCTGCATCCACACGATGGACCTCGGCTGGCGATTCCGGTTCCTCTGGCTGCTGCCCCCTTCGCGCGGAGTCGCCATGCCGCTGGCGCCGGACTTCGCCGGCTTCATGGCCTGGGCGGATAAAGTCGAAGCGGAATATCTCCTGCTGGCGCGCCCCGCGCCCGAATATGCGGACTTCCTCAAGCCGCCCCTCGGCGACTTCATCCGCGACGACGCGGCCGCAGGCTTGGTCCAGATCGCCCCGATCCCCGGCTGGCAACTGGTCATGGAAGACCGCGACGGCGTCTGCGACTACCTCATCTACCGCCGGCAGCGCACGCCTTGAAAGAAGAACTCGGTCCACTATCCTATCCTGACGCCGGCACTACAAGCGACGCATTCGCATAGGCGAGATGCCTCTGACGCATTATTGCAAGGGATCGTTGTTACATAAAGCACTACGGCACAGTGTCTTACGATAAATTGGGTTCGTTTTTTCAAACGCCGTTTGTGCGTCGTCATCTTCCCCGTCGCCATCTTACGACTTCTCATATCATCACTCTGCATTCTGCACCCGCCTCGGCAGGCAAGCTCTGCACTCTGAACTTCTCCCGCCCATTATAGCACGGGATTTTCGCCATGGAGGACGCATTGAAGCTAAGTGCGTTTCTGAGCGGGTTCAGTGCGGTTGGGAGCGGGCAGAGTGCGCTTCAGTGCGCTTTGGATCGGTTTGAGTGCGCTTTTTTCGGCCAGTTGGAATTGACAGGTCGCAACGGGTGAATGCAGATTACTGAGTACCTGCCCGACGCGCTGGACGGTTCTTGACGGGGTGAATTGACGCTGATATGCTCGTTTCAGCAGTTCGTGGAAATGTCTCGTAGTGAAATTGGCGCGTTGCCCGGAGGGATTCTTGGATCTTCAAGGTATTCTTGAGGCGCTGCGACGGGAGCCGTTTAAGCCTTTTGGAATCTTATTGGCTGACGGGCGGCGCTTGAGCGTTACGCATCCCGAGGCTGTAGCGGTTGGAAGGCGCCTGATTATCGTTGTCAATCCGGACGATTCGTGGACGGTCGTCGAGCCTCTGTTGATCGTTTCTTTGGACTAAACCGGCGCTCGCCGCAAGCGACGGAATTCCTAGCCCTCGCTGTTGTCGGCGGAGCCGCAGCCCATCGTCGTCGTCCTCGGCCTCAGTCGTTCCGGCCTTTACCCGCCCGCCGCGTTTGACGGCTCGCGATTGAGGACTTGCTTGAGGAACTGGCCGGTGTAGGAGCGCGGGTTGGCGGCGATCTGCTCGGGGGCGCCGGTGGCGACGATCTCGCCGCCGGCCGCGCCGCCTTCGGGGCCGAGGTCTATGATGTAGTCGGCGGTCTTGATCACGTCCAGGTTGTGCTCGATGACCACGACGGTGTTGCCCATGTCCACCAGGCGGTTGAGGACGTCGAGGAGCCGGTTGATGTCGGCGAAGTGCAGACCGGTGGTCGGCTCGTCGAGGATATAGAGGGTGCTGCCGGTGGACCGCTTGCCGAGTTCGGCGGCGAGCTTGATGCGCTGCGCCTCGCCGCCGGAGAGCGTGGTGCTCGACTGCCCGAGCGCGACGTAGCCGAGGCCGACGTCGGCCAGCGTCTGGACCACGCGCTTGATCGCGGGGAAGTTGGCGAAGAGTTCGAGCGCCTCGTCCACGCGCAGGTCGAGCACTTCGGCGATGTTCAGCCCCTTGAACCGGATCTCGAGCGTCTCCTGGTTGTAGCGGCGGCCTTTGCATTCCTCGCAGGTCACGAACACGTCGGGCAGGAAGTGCATCTCGATCATCTTGGTGCCCTG
>Ga0181536_10000686_pt1 | contig 40461 bp, 58 predicted proteins | sample PEATcosm2014_Bin_41_FD_121105 | JGI IMG/M metagenome (GOLD analysis project Ga0181536, IMG submission 121105) | Peatland microbial communities from MTU Mesocosm Facility, Houghton, MI, USA - PEATcosm2014_Bin17_60_metaG | ecosystem: Environmental > Terrestrial > Soil > Wetlands > Peat | place...
TCTCGATCTCCGACGTCGCCGTCCCGAACGGGTTGAGCGACAGCGGTGCCCCCATCAGAAAGCTCTCGACCGCGCCCTGCAACGACTTCTCGACGTCGCCGACAACGTCGGCCTGATGGATGTTCCAAAAATTCTCAAAAATATGATATTTGGCTTCGAGGATTTCCGCCACGTCGCCCGTCGTCAGGTTCACGTACTTCGCCCGCCATCGTTTCGCAATCTTTGCCCGCGGCCTTTTCGGCGGACGCTTCGGAGCTTTCCGCTGCGGCCCGGTCGGCTGCGGAGGAAGGTAAGCGATGTCGATCACGCCAAGGTGCAAAATAGGCATATCGCCTTATACACCAGCCTCGCGCCGTTGTCGCAGCAATCTCATAGTCTCAGTCGCATACCGCTCGATGATGATGCGCAGGCGTCAGCCATAGCATGAAAATGGGCCAGTGAGCAGCCATCAAGTAACACCAAATCCCATCGCGTTAATCTGCTTGATGTCCAAGGGCGTCAAATACTGGTAAGTGCCGCCCTCGTAGTATTCATCGAACGGATCGTTTGGTTGATTTGAGTTCAAGAAGTCAGTTGGATCGAAAGATGTTCCATACTGAGCCAGCACTGTGTTGCCGTTGTCTAATGAAAAATATGAAGATGGCGCCGGCGGGCTGTTGTAGCCATACAGACGAGTACCGGCACTAGCGAACCGGAATAATGTCATAATGCCCGTTAAGGAGGTGTTGTCGAAAAAAACTCTGCCCATGGCGTGAGCTATTTCTTGGAGCGCCGAACCAACTATATATGTCGCGGAGGTATCTTTATCGAAAGATATGTCTCCATCTATCCCTGGGTCAGTGGGGCTGACATACCCAGTTTGTCCAGAAGTGATGTAGCCTGCCTGCGACATTGCTTTCAGCTGCGCATTCCAAACCCCAACTGTAGTCGGAGCGCTTCCTGATCCGGGAGTCGGTAGATTGGCCGGGCCGGGAGACTGCAGGATCGACATGAGGTAGGAGTAAACGACTGAGTACGCAATGTATGCTCCACCTCCAGGGGCGCCGCCATCATTGCCGCCAGTGCCGTTAAGACAGGACGTAGTCAGGTTCACCGTAATAGGATTAGTCACAACAGCTTCAATCATGTTAGCGGCTGATTGTATGAGACTTTCAAATTGTGCTGCGCCGCCACTACCGAGCCAAATCGACTGAGTGCCGTTGAATTGCAGGTTTACAGTAAGCCCGTTCCCAGGCGCGCTGCCGTAAGTCTGGAACATTGCAAAATTCGCATGTGCTGGTCTGGCGCACATGCCGGACGCCGCTGTAGCAGCTAACAATCGGCGTCGTGAAATGCGACGCATTCACAGCCCCGCCTGGAATAAACCAGCTAGTACGCCGTAGCCGAGATTGGTCAGATGCGGGCCGCCGCCGCCACCGGCAAAATATGTTGGATTTGCCGCCTGCGCACCGGCAACACCGATGAAAGTATTGTTGTGGATCGGCACATAACTGTCGGCGTTCGGATGCGAGCCGTCGCAGGCGGTATCATACAGCGCGCGGTCGGTTTCGGTCGTGCTGTCGTCATCCGATGTACCGAATACCGTCTTGACGTTCGACCCCATAGCGGTCTTGCGCGCCAAAAGGTACGCCATGCTGTTGTTGTACGGCCCCGATGGTGCAGCCGCCTGATTGTACCACTCGAAGCAGCACAGCTTGATCGGCATACCGAATATGACAGGCAGCGGATCGATCCACGTCGGCGCCAGTGTGGTCATGTCGCTCATCTTGGCACCGGATTTGCCGAGATTCATCCATTGACCGTAGGAGAGACTGAGCGACGTAGCCATTTGTGCCGGGTAACTGCCCAGGCCAGTCTCGCCCGATCCAGCCGTCACGCTGTCGCCGTCACAGACCAGCATCGAAGTCAGCCCGGACCACGGCAACGCTTGCGCATATTTGTTGGCGGCCCAAATTTGCAAGTTTGCAATATCAGGCGGGAGCAGCGATACGTTCCACACCAGAATGTCGTAGATGTCGCCATTGAAATAATCGACCGACTGCAAGGCGGCATTCCCACCAATGCAGATTGTTGTTCCAAGTGTAGTTGGCGGGAGATTGACCATACCGGCTACGCCGCCATTTAGCGCAGTCACACCCGCTGGATTTGCACCCGACCAGGGTGGTGTTTTTATACTGGAACAACAATAAGTGACAAGGTTGGACGAACTCGTCGCCAGTGGAAATATGTTATTGAGAATTGGACCAATATGAACACCGTCGGCAACATGAGCCATTCCAGTGCTGCTGCTGTCCAAGGAACCAATCATTACGCCTTGCGGGCTTGTCGCCGTTACCTTCATCACCACAGCCACGGTGCAAATCTGACTGTCCAGTGCGGTTTGAAGCGCGCCAGGAGTCGCGATGGTCAAGGCACTCGTGCTAAACCGCGCGCATTGCAGGCCGCCAGCTTGAGCGGTTTCCAGAAGCGGCTGGCGCGCGCTAGTTCCCTGCGCAGCAACTATGCTGTTGACGCTATCTGTCCATGACGAAATGGAACTGCCGCTGGAGCCGGTGAGCGTCTGCGCGTCAAAGTGAGCAACGAGGCTGGCCTGTTGCGGTATTTGTATTTGAGGCGGTGACAAATAGGTTGCCGGTAAGAAGAAGGTAGGTGCGATAAGCCTGCGCGCGGGTATGACAAACGGCGCTCGCGTGATGAATTTCCTGCGAGTGAACACTAGAAAACGCCATAGGCTGCACGTTGGTTGGTATTCAGTGCCGAGAAATTTCCGCTTTGGTCGCCGGAAGCAATGCCGGCTTCGCAAATTGTCCCGGTAAAATAGTTGACACCGATGACGTGGCCGAGATTTAGATGCTCGCTGCTGTAACCGCTCGACCCCATAACCAGACCGGACGTGAGCGCGCCATTTATCATAATTGCGGATGATGAACCGCTTACCAAGCCATTAACGGCATAGGTTGTGCCGTCGGTTTCCGCCACGGTATTTGATGCCGTTCCAGCATAGAAATATAATTTTGCGCTTGTAGCAAATCCGAACTCCGTATTCAGATTTGTGTCGGCGCCAATTACAATTCCGGTTGTGGCTGCTGATGTATGATTGGCAACAAATGAGACGCTGAGGGTTTGCGCTTGAGTAAATGAACCGGAATTGTCGATGCCTGTGTCGTTTGCCGCTAGATACGTCGCACAAGTAGCCGAACCGTTGAAAGAGTTATTGATCTTTGGCTGCTTGGCTTGGGTGGCTTGAACCAGATTGCAGGCCGCACTTGAGCAATTCGTCTTGCCACTTTGATCGTACAATTCTTCGAGATAGCAAGCCACGGCGCAGGTCGTTAGAAGTGCCGAGCAGACATTGCCTGTAATAAAGGTGCAATCCGTTGCGCTGCCATCGGCGGTAATCGCGCCGCCAGAGCATTGCAATCGCGTACCGAGCGTAGCGCCTGCATTTTGAATGTCCGCGACATTCCCAGAATAGGCTGCGCTAAAGCAGCGAAATCCCCACCATGCTTTCCAAGTCGTAATGCTGCAACAGTCTCCGGGGCCTGCGTAGGCGGCCGAAACCGTTATCGTGAACGACGAGCCGCAGTTCGCTGTGTTGCTAAGGCTATCGGTAACCGTGACTTGGATGCCGGGATAGGTCGCGCCGCCGCTGTCAACACTATCCGTTCCGCTGATAACGCCTGTGCTTGACGAAATCGAGAAGCCCGGAGGAAGCGTGCCGGTTTGCGAGAATGTATAGGACGGCGTTCCTCCTGATGCGGACGGCGTTGCGCCTGTATAGGCGACGTTGTAGGTCGCGGATGTGATGGGGGTGTAGCTGCACGCGAGCGCGCCGCCAGTCGAGATGCTGATATTGTAGTTGCTATCCCGCGACTGCCAGAACGCGCTCGTGCGCTCGCTCTGACTTATGCAGACGATGCCTGCCAGTAGCAGACACCAGATGAGCAGCGCGCGGCGCATTAGAGCGTATATCCACCGGCTGAGACGGAGACTGTCCCGCCGCTACCCGGAGCGGCAGAGACGACGGCGATGCCGGTATTGACGGCGCTCGCTGGCACGCAGGGGTTAAAGACCATTTCGGTCACGCCCAAGCCGCTAGCCAGCGGCGCGGTCCATTGGGTGAAGTTGAGCGTGCCGGTGATCGTGCCGGTCACGGTTGCATTGCCGGTCGCCGCGGCCGTTGCGTTGGCGCGGATCGACATCCAGCAAATGTACGTCGTGACCGATGCGCCCGTGGCAAGTGTTGCCGTCGTGGCGCCGGTCGTACCTGTGGCGGATACCGTGATCGGGGTCGAACCCGCCGGATACTGGCTGCCCGATAGTACGCCGCCGCGAGCAGATACCTGGACCGCCGCCTGCTGGCCAGTGGTCAGCGTCGGCGCGGTGGAAGTATAGATGCCTCCCACAAGTGCCGAACTCGCCGCCGCCGTTCCCGCCGCCTTCGTGCCGATGATCGTGAGCAGATCAACTTGTGAGCCGGTGGCAAAAGCACCCGAAGCAAACGCCCCGCTCGCTGCCTTGGTTGCGACGGCCGCCTGATCGCTGGCGATGACAACCGGCGAACTGTTTGCGCTCGTCGCACTGCCATTGGCGTTCGTATTATCAACCGTCGTATGCACTGAGCCAGCCGCCGTGCATTGCACCGCGCCGGAATTGCCGGTCGTGTAGGTCGGCGGGCTGGAGAGGAATTCACAGCCGGAGAGAAAAGCATTTGTGGGCGAGCTGGTCGTGCCGCCGATCGGCGTCAGACCCCACGTTGCAATCGTATTCGGATCGACCTTGCCGATGGCCGTCGTGCCGCTCGCTTGCAGTGTTGCTTGCACGGCGAAGGTGCCACCGTTGCTGACGACCCACGGCGACGTGCCCTGGTTAACTTCGCCGATGACTTTCGTGGTTTCGGCGTTGAGGATCACTGGGATATTGATGCCGCCACTTACTCCCTGAATCGGGAGCGCGAATGACGAATTGCCGGTGCCCGGTGCCGTGGCGAGCGCGTTGCCCGACGTGTCGCCGAGTATAACGATGACCGATTGAACACCGCTGCCGACATCTTTCGATCGTTCCACAACTCCGGTTCCGGGCGTCAGAACAATCGCGTTGTCCGCCGCCCAGGCCGTAGTGGCGATGAGCTGGAGTGCGAGCGCGAAAGCGGCTGCGATTTGGCGGATCATCTCAGTTCTCCGGTGACGGCGTGACCGCAGGCGGGGCGGTCGCTGGAGCTGGTTGCGCGGCAGATGGCGCCGAAGGCGGCATAGGCGGCGGCGCCAGTTGCGCATTGACCTGTCCGATCATCTTCTGCATCAGCGGGTTTACGTCCCTCCAAGGGTGTTCCCCGACCGCATTTATCGCAGCCTGCGCTTCGGACACGCTCAAAGTGAAAGTGATGGTTTTTTCCTGCGCCAACGCAGGCGACACAAGAACAGAAATCAGGAGCGCGGCGGCAAGATGCTTCACAGGATCGCTCCGATATACTGGCTGTTGCAGGATTGAGTGAAATCAAGACTGTTCGAGCAGGCCGGCGGAGGAGGAAAGACTCCCCCGGTCGTCCCCGGAACCATCGGACCGCCGAGACCGACCATTGGCGCGCCGGCCGTCGGGTAAGGGATCATCGGCATCACGCGCGCCAAGGCGACGATCACCCCGAAGACGATGATGACCGAAACGGCCGCGACGATGAGGAGGAGGCGGATCATTTATAGAGGCTCACTCCAAGGACCGCACCGGATGTCTGCTGGATGAATTGAAGCGTCACGTTCGAGAACTTCCCGGTGTATGGGATGCAGTTTCCCGACGCGATGCCTTGGCCGCCAGTCCCGAGCGTCGCCGTCGGCGCCACCCCGTCGTCGCGATAGTTGATCGCCTGCGTATATGCGCAGAACACCGCGTAGGTCACCGTCGCTCCAGGTCCCGCCGTGATGGTCTGCGCGCTCGACGTCACCACGTTGTTCGTGCTGTAGCGCCCGGCACCGCCGAGAACCTCTCCGGATAGAAGCGGCGTGATCTGTCCCTGGATTGAGGTGCTGGCTGGGACGCCGGTGCCGGTGATCACGTCGCCCTGCGAGATCAAGCCCGTCACCGCGCTCGCGGTCATCTGGTGGCTCGACCCCGTCCCGGTGAACGTCGCCAAGGGGCAGTTCGCCGGCGCCAGCGCCGTAGCCGATGACATAGACGACACCGAGCAGAAGCCGAGCGGCTGCTGGTTGACAGGGCTCTGTGCGAAAGCCGGCGTGATCCAGAGGACCGCCGCTGCGGCGAGGCTAATCAGTCTTCGCATCGGATGGCTCCTTGATGCCAAGAATCTTCCGCGCGTCGGTGTCGGACATCGTCGCGTCCGCGGCCTTATCGGTGATCACGCGGGCGAGTTCGACTAGGTTGAGACCCCCGGTAGCATAGAGGCGCTCAAGCGGCTGATGATGATTCTGCATCGCGCGGGAGCGATGCGGCTCGAGCAAGGACCACGGCACGCTCGCCGGCTCGCCCTCCTTTGGGTCTTTGATCGGAAACGTCATGCCGAGGGTCACGTTGAGCCTCCCGCCTAGTGATCGCGCCGCAGTATAACGCGGCCATTGAAGATTGCACGCGCGGCTTAGGACAGCCCCCATGTCGTCGGCCCTGCTGACTGAGCAAAGGCGAGATATTGCCGGCCGTATGGATTCTTCAAGTTCTGCAAGTCGGATAGGACGAACATCTTTGCCGCGTCCATGACAACTAGCGACGTTGAGGTTGATTCATCAGCCGTAGATTGGACCACGCCAGAGACGAAGGCGTTGATCTGCCATTGCTGTCGCGAATACGCGAAAAATGGAAGCCCGTTAGGGTTTCGGTCACTGATGCTCCCCGGGACGATCGTAGCGCCGGGAAGGTCCTGCGCGAAGGACAACAGATTCGATCCGGCCAGATTGTAGACCGCAAGGACGTAGACCGTGATCCCGCCGGAGTTCAGCGAGACGCCCGCGGCGTCGGCCGACGGGATAGGCACCGCGCAGAGCTGCTGGTTGACGATCCCCATCGCGACCGCGAGCGCGAACGGGATGACCGGCGAATCGGCGGGCAATACCGTCGTCGATATGCCCATCGTCTGAGTTATGAAATTTTGAAACCCAGCAAGGGTCGGTTGCGGTGCCGCCATCCCGACCTCAGTTCTTCCGGCGCTTGCCGCTCTTCTTGCCCGCCGGGTTCGGGACGACGTGGAAACCCTCCTCGACGCGCTTCTCGCCGGCCTCGGAGACCTCGAGCTGCTCGAAGGTCACGTCGGTCTTGTCGGCCGGCTCCGTCGGGATGCCCTGCATGGCGAACTGGTCCGCCACGACCTTCTGGACCGTCTCGTTCGTCGCCACCGCGGCCTTCTTTCGAAGTTCGCGGCCCTGCCCGACCAGCACGCCGGCGTTGTTGTCGCGGACCTTCTCCATGACGGAGGTCGGGACAGGCTTGTCGGTGTTGTAGATCAGCTCGTGCACGCGCCCGTCCAGGCGGCCAGTGTCGACGACGCCGATCATGCCGTAGGGAACGAGTTGGTCGACGATGTCCGTGATCTGGCTCGGGTGGAAGTCGCCGCCGATCTGGACCTGCCGCCCGGCGGGTATCTTCTGCTGCTTCGCCATTTGGAAGCGGCGGTTGCCGTCTTTCAGGTTCCCGTCCTTGTCGAAGTCCAGACGATAACAGACGATGTGATCCTTCCGCGAACAGTTGGCTATGAATAAGAGGCTCATGGTTCTCTCGCTTCCCTGTTGAAAGTCTTCGCGCGGGTCGGCCTTGTCGCCTTCCTATTTCGTCGGGTGAAAGCACCCTTTTGTTCGCTCGCGCTGACTCACTGATAGCGCATCGATACGACTTCGACGCACGTGGGCCGCGGCGTCCAGCCGCTCGATATACGCCATTCCTGCACCATGTCGGTCGCGCCGCCGGCGAGCGGGGAGATGATCTCGCGCGGGGCGGCCATGTCGCAGTACTGCGTCACGGTGACCTTGGAGGCCGGCATCAGCGAGGCGAAGATGTTGGTGTCGACCGGCTTCGATGCCTGGTCGGGGACGTCGAGCTCGGTCATCGCGATGATCACCGCGTCCGTCCCGCCGGAGCCGGCACCGATGAGCGTGTCGTCGTAGCCCCACGTCACCGAGTCGCCGTTCGCCATCAGGATCTCCTCGAAGGTCCCCTTGGTCGACTGCGTGCCGGCGCCGACGCGCTGGTACTGAACGAGCTGCACGACGTTGTACTCGAACGAGCCGAGCGTCCGCTGCGGGCCGATGACCGCGAACTTCTTGCCCTTGCCCATCTGGAAGGTCGCCGTCTTGATCGCCTGGACCTGCTGCGCGAGGAAGAACGCCATCTGGCCGTTGTCGTAGGTGACCACGGTGTCGTTGCCGAACGAGTCCGCCGGCAGGTTGATCGCCGTGATGCCCGTCGAGTTGAGAATGCCCTCGCCGTTCTGCGGGTTCATGCCGAACAAGGCGGCGTCCCGAGCAAGCTGGAAGTTCGCCTGCCGGCCGCCGAGGCGATATGCCTCCGGGACTGCGAAGCCCCACCGGGCGCCCGCAGCGACGTCGTGGTGGTTGTACTCGTTGCGGACCTGCAGGAGGTAGGTCGGCGCCGAGATCATGGTCGCCATCACATCGACGCTCGGGAACTCCTGGGCGCCGGTCTGCGAGGCCGCCATCCGGGTCCGCAGGTTCATCTGCTTCATGTAGACGAGGAGGTCGTCCTCCCCGAGCCGGACGCGAAGCTGCCCGCCCGAGAAGAGATCGACGAACTGGCTCGATTGATTGTACTGCATCAGCAGCTCAGGCTCGATGAACGAGGGGTTGAGCGTGATAAAAGCGTGTGCCTGCACAGACATGGCTTGTTAACTCTCCTTTAAGCGGTAGCGAAAGCGAATTGCATGAGATCAGCAAATCGCTTCGCATCCTGGGCGGCTCGGCGTTTCGGCGGCCACGGTTGACCACGCAACTTCTCGTTCATGATGGCACAGGCTTTGAGATCGCGTTCTCGTTGCGCCACTGAACGATTTTCTCCAGTCCGACTGAAAACTTCAATCACACTGGGATGGGCAGGCTTTCCTACAAGCCGCCGCAAGTTCGAAGCGGACACGGCGGCGGAAAGATTCGGATGAAGCGGCTGGCCGCGCCTCCGCTCGTTCGCCCTAGCAAATCCAGCTTTCGACGCCGGATGGATCGGCTTCCCGCGACGGGTGTTCCCCTTGGCGAGATGAGCCGCTGCGATCAGAGCGGCATGTTTCAGCCGCGTATGACGGCCGCAATATCTCTCGACCGTCGTCATCTTCCAGAACGCGATCGCGCACCCGCCGCCGTGGATTTTTGCCAGTAGCAGATGGGCGAAGATGTGATCCGACGGAGTCAGGTTAACCAAGTTCTCCGGCGCATTCGTTCCTTTGAGACATTTTGGGACGATGTGATGCCGCTCCATACCACGACGCTTCGCCGTGCCCGGATACTTGGCGAGCCGGTCGACGATGAAGGCGTCGTATATTTTGCGGTAGTCCATGTCCCTAGCTTATCTCAAATCTGAATCAATGCGCAGGAACCCTGGAAGTTGTAGACCGCGAAACCAGTCGAAGCGGTGTAGACGACGACCTCGCTGTTCCCCGACTCGATCGCCAGGACCTTGACCGGGAGCGCCGCAGAGGCCGCGCCGCCGACCGTGGCGCTGCCGCCGGTGATCGTCGCCGCGCCGGCCGCGACGGGACCTTGCAGGGTGACGGCCGTCCCGGAAGCGGTGAGCGCCGTCCAAGTACCGTCGAGCGAGGCGAAGGCGCCGGTCCCGGTGAGCGCGGAAAGCGTGACCGAGTCGCCGGCGTCGAAGGTCACCGGAGCCGACATCACCAGCGTGATGACGCCTGTCGCCGAGACGTAGGTGCCGGACGAGATCGTCAGCGTCCCGAGGTACGGGACGAGAAGCTGGTTCGTGAAGTCCCAAGAGACCTGCGGGGCCGACGGGCCGCCGCGAAGGTCGACCAGCGACGGGTCGGCGGCGACGACGACGCGCGCCAGCGAGCCGAGCGGGTAGAAGTTGACCTGCATCCCCGAGCCAGCGAGCGGGACGGTGGATTGCGGCGAGGTGATCATGCCGTAGGCCTCGTCCGTCACCGAGAAGCCGGCGAGCGGCTTGCTGGCGTCCGTCAGGCTCACCGCGCGACCGAGGATCGGGCCGAGGGCGACGTTCGGGACGCCGGGGCTGCCAACCGTGCCGGCGGCACCGCCAGGGACGTCGGAGTAAACGCCGACGCCGCCCCACATCGGGAGCGTTTCCGTCGAGGCCAAGAAGCCAGCCCGCAGGCGGAAGCGCGTCGAGGGGTCGGCCATCGCCGTGCCCTGACGGAAGCCTGATGCCTGGACGCTGAAAAGACCGGCGTTGCCGACGGACTGAACGTAGGGCTGGATCGTGACGGAGGCGACCATTGGGTTCTGCTCCTGAATTGCGCCTTAAACGGTTTCCCTGTTGACCTTCGTCTCTCGTCAGTTCGCCCGGTTGCCGAGGTTGTCGTGCAGGAACCGGCCGGTCGCCTTGAGACCGGTCTGGCCCGCGAAGCGGTCCATCCAATCCTTCGGCTGGCCCTTGAACTCGCGGACGATGTGCCCGTCCCTCCGGCGCTCCGTCATCCGGAGTTCTCCGGGCTTGACGTTGACCGGCATCGCCGAGGCGATGGCGGCCTCCGCGAGGATCTGGCTCTCGACGATCGAGAACGAGGCGTCGTCGGCATAGGCGGCGCTGCTGAGGTCGATCATCATCTCGCCCTTGTCGTTCTTCTTGCCCCACGTCGAGCTGTAGGGCTGGAGAACCTGCGCGGCGCGGCGCCGATACCTGATCGAGCTTTCGCCCGGCATGTGGCGAGGCGTCGACAGACCCAGAGCGACGCAGGCGTCGTCCGCGCGCGCCCAAGCATCGGCGACCCGCGAATGGTCGTCGTCGGGGAGCGGGATGATCTTCTCGTCGTGATTCTTCACGGCCGCCTCGACGCGGGAGATGCGCTTCTGCATGTCCTCGACGGAGTCGGCGCGGGCGTCGGCCTTCGCGTCGTCCTTGGCATCTTTCTTCGCGTCGTCTTTGGCGTCCTTTTTGGCGTCCTTCTTGTCGGCGGCGGTCTCCTCCGCGCCGGTCTCCTTGTCGGTCTCGTCCTTCTTCGCGGCGTCCTTGCGGGCGTCCTCGCGCTTTTTCTCGCCTTCCTCCCAAGCGTCCATGCGCTTGCCGAGGCCGCCGATCGTGTCGGTGATCGACTTCAGGGCGTCCATGATGCCGCCCATCCCCTCGTCTTTTTTCGCGTCCTTGCGGGCGTCGTCTTTGGACTCTTCCTTTTTCTCGGATTCGTCCTTCTTGGCGTCGGCCTTCATGTCCTTCTTGGCCGCGTCGTCCTTCGCGGTATCCTTCTTGGCATCGTCCTTGGTCTCTTCCTTTTTGGTCTCTTCGTCGGCCATTGCTGAGTCCTCTCTCGCTTCGGAACGGATGCCGCTCGGTTCTTCGCCCTTGTCCCAAACGCCTAACTGGCAGATCGCGACGTGGTCGAAGAGGCTCGGGTCTCCCTCGATGAGAACCTTTCCGACCTCCTCGACGTGCAGAACCCGGTTAACGCGAGGGTTCGCGAAGTTCACGCCTGGAGATGTAGAAAGTTCCTCCTCATCGAGGAGCTTGTTGGCGGCGTCGTCGTAGATTTTGGCGATGCCCCAAAGCTCATCGCCCGCAACATACGGCAAAAAAATCGTCCCCACAATACGGTTGCCGAACTCCTCGGAGTCCAGCAGCGCCTTCTTGGGGTGCTTCAGGATGACGGGAAGGCCGTTACAGCGCGCCAGCGCGTCCGGCGTCAGCCAGTGCTCGCCGTCGCGGTAGACGTGCTCGTCGTGCTTCGGGCGGAACGAGGCACCGATCCCGGTGATGCGAATCGCCCATAGCGTGACGTTCTCGTACCGCTGCGGGGACACCAGCCGGCCGTCGGCGATGGCGCGGGCAACGTCGAGTTCGTTCATCCCCAAGCGGTCGAGCGCGATCGCGCAGCCGGGGTGAAGCGGCTGCGGCGGGGCGTCTATCGGCGCCCAGCAGAAGCCGTCGTGCTCGTCGTTGAGCTCCGGGACAAATTCATTCGTTACTTTCAGCAGATAAGTCGAATAATCCACTTCGCCGTTCGGCGCGGCGCTAGAGATGTCGGCCGCAAGAGAACCCGGAAGGGCTCCAGTAATTCCCGCCGGAGGGGTCGCCGGCGGGCCACCGTCAACAGGGAAGTCAACCAGCGGCCCGCCGACCCCCGCCACGCCTTTCAGCGCGGAGCCGGATCGGGTTCGAGTGTGAAGCGTCAGCGTTCCTTCGGGGACGAAGCCGGTCTCCTCGCGGCATTCCCGGCGCGCGGTTTCCTCGGGCGATTCGTCACCTTCCTGGCCGCCGCCGGGGAAATCGTAGCAGCTCGGGCAATCGGGTGCTGTCGCCGTCCGGTGAAGGAACAGCGCCTTGCCGTTCATGGAGATGAGCAAAATACCGGCGGCTTTCATTGGCGCGCAGCGTCCGCCCGGAATCGGTAAGCATCGAACCGCGTGCACAACTCGTCCGCCGCGCAGCCGAGCGCGTCGACGACGGCCTTCAGCTCAGCGGCGGACTGGCGGCGGTCAAGGTTGCCGGCTTCGTCTAGGCCGGCGGGGATTGAATCCAATCGAACAATCTCATATCCGCCTTCATAAAGGCCCGGAGTAACGATTTTTACTTCGATGCGTCCATCGGGGAGAACGCGTGTTACGCGCGCTCTCAGTTTATTGCTCGTCTTCCCGCTTGGAAGTGGCTTGCCCGGTATCATAACGAACTCGCCAACCGTGGCGTCTTCGCGAGACTTGTTCAGCGCCGCGGCGACCGCCTGCTTCTGCGGGTGACCCGCGTGGACCATTTCGGAGATATTTTTAGAAATTGTTTCACGGGACGAACCAGATTCTAGCGGCACAGCCCAACCCTCCGGAACTATCGAGGCGGTTCATGGGTTCCTACCACGATTTCGTAGGGGCGACAAAATTCATGTATGGTTGCCCGCCTAACGGCCCAAGGAGGGCTTGCCATGTGCTTCTCGCTGGACTTCCTGAAAAGCATCCTGATCCTTTGCGTCGTCATCGGCGCGATTATCCTGATCCTCAAGATCATCGTTCCCTACGCCATCACCAAGATGGGCATCGCGCTCGGCGACGGCTGGAACGTCGTCCTCGCGGTCTTCCGCATCTTCATCGGTGCGCTGATCGCCATCTTCGTCATCCTCATCGTTTTCGAGATGATCGCCTGCCTCCTGAGTTTCGTGAACATCGAAAGTTTACACTTTCGGTGATGACGGCCGGGCCTTCGCCGTTGCCGCATAACGGGGTGCCCTCGATATGCCGAGGATGCTGAACCGCCCCGTCTTCACGGCCGAGCAGAAGAAGATCCTGCTCCTCATCGTCGCCGGCGTCGCGCTGGCGTGCGTCCTGACGTGGCTCACGTCGCTGGTCTGGCCGCCGCCTCACCCGTTCTGGTGAATTAGACAACAGCCCCTTGGATTTGGACCGAGGTCAAAACCTGCGGAACGGCTGAGATCGCGACCCCGAGGGTAGCCGTGAAGGTTTGGCCGCCGACGGTCACGGACAGATTCACCGTGTCGGCTCCCGGTGCCGTCGCCGCCAGCACGGCGGTCAAGCCACCCGGGGCAACCGTGAACGTGTCGACCGGAGGTGTTGCCGGCGTGTCAGTCCAAGTCGGAGGTGAATCGGGAATCGGGGTCGTCAGCATCGGGTTGTTGTTCTGGTCGAGGTATTCGATCGAGCAATCGACGCTATGGCCGACGTTTACTTGGATCATGAGACAAATCCTCCAGTGCGGATGAAGTTCGAAGGCGTAACCGTCAACTACCAGGATGACGCGAATGTTCCGCCTGTGACGGTGGCAACGATAGTGCAAACGGCGCATCCATTCAAACATTGAACTTCTCGAACCGCTTGAGGATGGCGTCGACCGCGGGGTGGTTGATCTTCGGAGAACCAAGCACGGCGATCCGCTGGCGGAAGTTGCGGATGTGCGCCGGCGGCATCCGGCGGGTGTCGTTTATGGTTACCGCCTCGATCCTGGTCAGCGGCTCGCCTTGGGGATGCTGCTTGCTCGCTGGGGAAAGCTCGGCGATGACGAACTGCCGGTCCTTGAAGTACACGATCTCGTCGTCGCGGTAATTGTTCAGCAGATCGTCGTCGATCGTCCCGCCGAAGGATAACGGCCTGTCCTTGCAGATGAAGTGCGGCGTCAGGTGAAACGAGTGCATCGCCACCGTGGTTTCGCTATCGTCGTAGCGAAAGAACATCTGCGTCGGGTGCTTCGCCGTCCCGCTCCCCCAGAACATCTGGTCCGTGCAGGGATGCCGGTGCGCCCACACCCAGGCCATGAGGTCGTCGGCCGAAACCCCTACCGGGCAGCCCTTCTTGTCCATCAGCGTCCGAATGCCGTTGGACACCCCGACCTTGACCTTGCCGCGCAGCGCGGCGTCGGCGATTCGCACGGTCTCGACCGAGACGACCGTGTCGGCGTTCAGCAGGATCAGGAGCGCCCCCGGCGGCGTCAGCTCGATCGCCTCCTGGTGCGCCCGCTCGAAGGCCACCCACTCGGCCTGGTGGCCGGCGCCAAACCCTCTCCTCACCGGCCGGAAGTTAATCCGCAGTCCGGGGACGGCCGCTCGGAAGGCGGCGCGGTCGTCGGTGTGGATGATGAACGTCGCCCTGTACCCCGGCTTCCAGGCCGCGAGCGAGGCGAGGATGGCGGGGAGCGTGAAGCGGGTCGCCAGCTCGACGTAGGGCGGTCCCCATGCGGGGATGGCGACGAAGACCTCCCGCGCCGACGGGCCGACGACTTGGGCGCTCGTGCCGGAGCCGAGCATCTGCAAGGTTGCCGCTCTGGCGGCGTCGATCTCCGCCTCCGTCATCAGCGGCTTCACCGGCGGCTGGTAATCGTCGGGAAACGCGATCCATGTCGGCGTCGCGAAATAGGACAGCCAACGCCGGTCGTTGCCCGTCAAGTGGTGGAACTGGTTGCGAAACACCTCCGGCGTCCAGCGCCGCGTGTTGGGTTCCTTCTCCGGCCCCGAAACCTCGATGTAGTCGACGCCGTCCTCCGCGGTCGGAACGTAGTGCGCGCCGTCGGCCAGGTCGGGGAGCTGGCCGTCTATTGCCACCAGCGGGTTGAAGTTCACGATCCGCGCCAGCACCGAGGGCGAGAGGTAGACCGGCGCGAGGTTCGGCGCAACGACGCAGGCCTTGTGGGCGGAGACGTAGAGGTAGAGCGTCGAGTAGGGGAAGTCGTTCCGGCCGTTCTTGATCAGCGGTAAAAACTGAGGGTGAAGGTGCGACATCGCCAGGGCGTTCAGCGCCTTCGGCTCTAGCGCGCAGCCGGCGGCGAGCAGCTCCTCCTCGACCGCGTCGACGTCGGCGCTGATTCCCCCGCGCAGGATGACTTCGTGGCCCTCCCCGGCGAGCTGGAGCAGGTTGCGGAAGAACCCCCTCGCATAAACGTGGTCGGGAACGAGCATGTGGAAAGCCGCCCCCATGCGCTGCGCCATCCCCATCTGGGTCGCCGTCGCCGCGCTGACCAAGGCGAACTTGTCCCCCGGGTAGGTGATCTCGATGATCTCCGGAGGGATGGTGAGGACGACGGCGTTCTTGAACCGCCGGAGCGCGGTGCCGATCGTTTTGACGTGCGCCGCCTCGGTGTGGACGACGACGCGCTGGATCGATTCGAGGTTCGCGAGCAGCGACGGGACGCAGAACTTTAGGAATCGGCCGACGTGAAGATCACCCCACACCGCGCAGCCGAGCATCAGGGGAGCCGGCCTCGCCCGCTTCTCCTCGTCGTGCCACGCGGTGACGAGCCTGTCGAAGTCGGGGTTCGGTGGTCTCATGGCTCAACCGTCGCGCGTCGCCTTGATGAAGTAGGCGCCGTCCTTCGACGAGCCCCACTCATTCTCGTTGTTGATGATCGACCGAATGCGATAGGGCAGATCGTGCCGGGAGAGCCAATCATGCGCCGCTCGTGTGCATCCCTCCCAGGCGTAGTAATCGTCGAGGATCACCGTCGCCCCCCGGGACGTGATCGGCATCAGATGATCGAGGCAGACCATCGTCGAGTCGTACCAGTCACCGTCGAGTCGGACGAGGGCGAGGGAGGTAATTACCCCGGTAATTACCCCGGTAATTACCGGTAGCACGTCGGCGAACCATCCCTGATGCACTATGAAGTCCGGCTCCGCGAAGCCGAGCGAGGCCAACGCGGCGTCGACCGATTCGCGTGTCGCCGCGCAGTTGGCGCTGAACGCTTGCGCGGTCGGGTCGGCGTAATAGAGGGCTTGGTTTTCTATGGCGTGCTGGCCGTCCCGCTCCGTCGCCGGGGGAAGGCCCTGAAAGCTGTCGACGAGATGAACCTTGCGCATGACGCCGCCGAACGCCAGCCGCTGCGCCACCAGCAGCGAGAACGCGGACCCGCCGTGCTGGACGCCGCACTCGATGAAGTCGCCGGGGATCTCTTCCTCGACCGCCCGGACGGCGCGCTCGGCGTTGAACCGAATCGCCGCCTCCGACGTCCCGGTGAACGGCCGGACCGTCTCGTAGACCTCGCGGAGCTGGTCCTCGCTAAGCATCACCCGACGGCTTCCATCAACTCGTGGCGGCGGTGCCCGGTGGGTTCGACGTGCTCGTCGGGAGGCGGCCGCCGGATCGGACGGTTCTCAAGCCGCGCCAGTTCCCCGCGCGACCAAGCCTCCCAAGCGTCGAAGTCGACGCCCAACTCCGCCGCGCGTTTCTTCTCCGCAGGGATGCCGCCGTGCTCGTGCGCGTGGTCGTAGATCGCGACCCGCTCCGCTTCGTTCGGCTGGCGGCCGTACATCTCGACGAACGCCTTGACCATCTTCATCATCAAGAGCCACTCGCCGCTTTCGTGCGCCCACCCGAGGTCGGCCGGGTCGAAAGTCTTGTCCTTGATCGTCACCGTCCGCGGCAGCGTCCGGTCGGCGTAGAGCCGGTCGCAGTTCTTGGAGACGACGAACATCCACTGGACGTCGTGGTCGCGATCGACGGGGACGGGGATGCTTGTTTCACGTGAAACCTTTTCCGGCTGCCCGATCTCGAACAGCCGGCAATGTCCGTGCGCGCTGATCTCGCCCCGAACCGCCGTGCACCCGTTGCCGTGCGTCCCGGCGTTGACCCGCAGGAACATCGTGCACCGCTGGCAGCGGGTGATCCGGTTCGGCCACGTCGCGATGTAGTTTGCTTCCGCCTGGCCAAATCGGTCCCCGACGGAGCCGAGGCGGTCATCCCAGAACTCCCGGAGCCGCGACGGCACCGGCAGGCCGAGCATGGCGCGGGCGTAGCTCTCAGCGAAAACCTCCGATGCCAAGCCGCTGTCGATCTTCCCGGTGCGTTTGAATTCCGCGAGATGTACCGGATTTGCAATGGATTCGAACGAGGACAGGTCGTCCAAATGGCGGGTTTTGAATTCCCCGAAACTCTGCGGGTCGATCTGCTCGCCGCGATGCCCGGCCTCGTGAAGCAGCGTCTCGACCTTCTCGGTTTCGGACAGGTCCTCGAACGAGGGGTGAAGCACGATCTGGTCGCGCTCCTCGTCGTACTCCGAGTGCCATTCGCTCTCCCCCGGCACCGGCGCAATCCGCTTCAGCCCGTCGAAGTACCGCATGAGATCGCACCGCTCCGCCGTCGCCAGCGCGGCCTCCGCGCGCGGGCCGAGGCTGTCGCGCTGCGCGATTTGAACCTCCGCCGAATCGGCGCGCGCCGTCCGGGCCGACCGGACCTCCTCCATCCCCTGAACGCGTGCGAGCGCAGCCTTGCCCTTCGCCGTCAGCATCGAGTCGGGTAAGTCGCGGAGGTTGAACAGCCACGTTATATAGCAACGGCAATTATGCGCTATAATGCCATCGGCAATATACCAGCCCGATTCGGTTTGGAGATTGTAGACATGGCCCGCCCATTGCCGCCGTTCGACCTTGACGACGCGCGTCGCTCGTACCTTGAAGGGGAAAGCCTCCTGAGCCTGTCCAAACGATTGGGCATCTCGCGCGGCGCCTTGGCTCATCATCTCGACGTACCGCTGCGGAACGGCTCGGAAGCCAACGTGATCCGCATGGCGCGCGAAGGCGAAGACGGCCGGCGCAAGCTGGTCGAGGCCGCGCATAAGGCCCGCACCGGCAGCAAGGCTTCGCTTGAGGAAAAGCTCAACCGCGCGAACGCCCGCGGCAACAATCGCGGGCATGGGGAAGCCGAATTGCTTGCGGCTCTCCAGCCCGTCCCGACCGATGCCGAACGCATGTTTTGGCCGACGCCCGAAAGTCAGTACCCTTGCGGCGTCTACAATATCGACATCGCCGTCCGAACCGTCGCCGTGGAATTGATGAAGTTGCCCGTCTCGGGTCGACTGAACTCCCCCGCATTCTTGGAGCGCGCTAAATATCTCCGAAATGAAGGGTATTGCGTTATCATCGTTCTTTTCAAAAGCGTCGAAATGCTGCTCGGCAGTCTCGATCACATAGTCGCCTTCATTGAGCGTGCCGATTGCGAGCCAGCCGTGCACGGTAAGGATTGGATGATTCGGTGTGGCGCGGAGTTTTCGTCCACTCGCGGTCTGCAGAATCACGAGCGGGCCGGAAAAATAACGCCGGTACGCTTTTTCCACACCGTCAGCGAATGGTATCCGTGAGTCACCGGGGAAGCAGAAAGGCTCCTGGCCCACCGCCGTCACCTCGTCGTAGTAGCCGAGGCGTCCCTTTTTGACGTAGCCAGCGCGGTGCGCCCACGAATCGCGGACGAGATACGGTTCGCCGCCGTTCTCCCGGTAGTCCCGCTCCTTGTGGTCCTCGCGGTAGTCGTAGCCTGCCTGCCGGTAGTGGCTGTTCCACTTCCCCGCTATCGCGCCGCCGTCGGACGCGACGATCTCCGATATGGCCGCCGTTAGTTTATGGCCTTGGTCGATCAAAACGCGCCGCTCTTCGAAGGGAAGCTGCGCGAGCGACTTGCGGACGTTCTCCTTGACCTCCCGGCGAGATTCGCCGGACACGCCGCCTGGCGGGATCGAGGTCGACCAGCCTTGGAACCGCTGCAACGTCTTGTCGATCGCCTGCGCGCGGTTGAGCTTGATGAGGTTCGCCGAGGCCAGGATGCGGCGGTCCAGCTCGTTCCGGAGCTGCGGCTTGATCTTATCGAGCGTGAAGCGTTCGACGCCGGGGACATAGCGAATGACGCCGCCCCGGTCGACCATCTTCCGGTAGATCGCCGCCAGCCCGTCACGGAGCTGCTGCTCGAGCGACGCCGCGGAAATCAGCGACCGCTCGGCCGCCAGCCGGAGTTCGCGCATCCAGCGCTCGACCCGCTCTGCGCTGTCATAGCCGTGCTCAACCAGATCGGCGATAGCGGCCGCAAGGACTTCTTGGAACGATTGCTGCGGTTTTGGCACGTCAGGCCTTTTCCTTCCGCTTCGGAGGATACATCGGCGGCTCCGCCTCAGCGAAGAGGACCGCCCAACCCTTGAGCGTCAACACCCACCGCCCGTTGTCAACCTTGACGTAGCCGTCGACGGCGAGCTTCACGATCCGCTCCGATATTTTGAGGGTAATTGGATCGTCGCCCTTGCCGGGCGCGCTCACGGTAAAGACGCAATTACGCCGAAAATTGGCGATTTCATCCCGCGCATCCCGCGAATAGTGACAAGATCGCCGACCTGCAATCGCGTCGGCCTCGCCCGTTCCTGCGCGTCCCAGACCCAGGAGAGCGCGGCGATAACGGCACGCTCAGCGTTGGCTTTCATGTTTTCCGGCCACCACTGGCCCTGCTCAAAAACGCTTACGTCGCGAGCGTGCTTTAGTGCTTTTTGGCAATCCCGCAGATGCGCCCGCGCCTGTTCGAGTTCGGTCATAGCGATTCTCCCTGTTGACTGCGCCAGCCTAGCGTCGGCCGGAGGAGGTTTCCAGCGGCTCAGTGATCCGCTTACCGCCTAAAAGTTCGGCGATGCGGGTGCATTCTTCGACCATGTCCTCATGGTCATCAACGCCGAGGATTTCGACCTCATCTCCTTCAGCGTGCGCGACGAGATCGAGTTCGTCTTCGACCCCAAGCCCCCAAGCAAAGGACTCAGCTATATCATGGGTTGGAAATTTGAATTTCATGGCGATGCCGCCTCAATATCCTCGCGCGTGATCCTACCAGAAAGCATAAGGCGCAACAAAATCGCGGCGGTTCCATCAACGCCATTCTGCGCCCAACGCCGTCCTGTGCGCTGTCCGATCCTGAATAGTCGAGCCGCCCCAGCTTGCGTAAGGCCGAGGCGCTCTAGCGCGGCGCGGTATTGAGCGGCGGTCATGGGATCGCACCGCAGCAAGCTCCACAGATGCCCCCCGGTCGACCGCGACGACCATCAGTCCAACGGCCGCCCTTCATGGGCCATCTTTCACTACCTTCCCATTTAGCCTCTCCAACACACTTGCAAACATGATTCCGAACAAACGTTTCGCCACCATTAGGAAGCTGATGCGGCCGGAAAAGCGACTTTGGCCAAACGACATGACGCGGATTGAATATGGGCATGGCGGTTATAATTCAATTCTCATAAGAGGAGCGCCAGCCAACACGGTTGCGAACCGCCACACATGAGGAAGCCTTGATCAAGTGCTTCGTTGGCTAGCGTTTTCTTTCATGGAATTTGAGCCCCTTGCTGGCAAGTCGAAGACGATGGCAGAGAGATAACCAAAGTTTTGCCTGTGCAAGAGTATCGTAATTGAAGTTAACTTTTGTTCCGTTTTCCTCGCACTCGTCGGCCATAGTCTCAAGCATCTTCGCAAGCGATTTGACGTGTTCGTCATCCAGCGGCATTACGCGGCCCTCCGCTGCTCGCACCACATCGCGTACCAATCGACCGGCAACTGAACGGCAGTGTGGTAGCAATCGCCAGTTCCGAAATCGAAGCAGACGTTCCAAGAATGGCCGAGACGCTCAGCGGCGAACTTTTCGCCGTTCGGCGAGCAGGAACCGTCGCCGTAGACCGCGACCGCAGCCGGGTCGATGTTGCGGTTCAGATCGGCGCAAACGCGCGAAACAAACTCGATCTGCGAAGCGGTGAGGGCGGAGAAGGAGAGGGCCATTTGGGCCTCCTAAGTTCGCCGGGCACCATTGCCCTTGCGATGACGGGAATATAGGCCACAATGGCCTAATAGGTCAATATGGCCTAGATAGAATAATCGTTTTATATTCGGCCGTTCCGGGAAAATTATTCTAGTGCGGCGGCGCCAGCGCCTTGATGTGACCATTGGCCTTTGGGAGGCCATCGGGGCGCTGGCCCATCATCGTCACGAGGTCGTCGAGTTCCTCGTTCGACAGCTTCCGCATGACGCGCCGCCGTACCGCCCGCCCCTCCGCCGAATCGGTCGCCGCGAACGGCTTCGGCTGATTCGGCTCCTCCAGAGGCACCGGCGGCTCGTAGTTCCGCAGCGCCTCAAGGTCCAGCTCCAGCGGCTCCTGGAACATGAGCTTATTGGTGTTGACGTTGTCCTGCGCCCACCCGATCAGCGTCGCCTTATTCTCCGGGTCGAGCATCGGGCCGAAGACCTCGACCGTCGCGATGATCGCCTTCAGTTTGACGTCGTCGGTCTTGACCTTCTCCGAGTCCGGCTCGGTGAGCAGGCTCGGCCACTGCGCCACGAAGGATTTCTGCCACTCGAAGAACGCGGTCTCGTAGGGCACTGACCCGTACTGCTCGGGGAACTCCTTCTGGATCGAGGCATAGAAGTCCGGGTTCCAGGCCCGGTGCATCGTGATCCGGTCCATGAAGGCGTAGACCTTGCGGATCGTCTTGCGGTAGCCCTCGACGAAGCCGGCTACCATCTTCGCGTCCTCGGTGCCCTCCCCGAAGCCCTCCGCGAACGTCTCCTGCTTCAACAGAATCGCCGGCATATCGACCGCCGTCGCGATGTTCTCCAACACGTCCTGCCGCGCCATGCCGAACGCCTTGTCGAGGTTCTGCATGTTCAGCGTCTCGACGTCCTCGTCCTTGCCGACCGAGATCACGTTGCCGTTCGTCGCGATCTTGATGAAGAACCGCTTGAGAGCGGCCATCCCCTGCATGACCTGGTCGATGATTGCCCCAGCGGCGCCGATCTTCAGGATGAACACCCCGGCCTTCCGGGTCACGAGGTCGTCGGTGACCATCGTCTGCACGAATGATTTCAGCGGGAACAGCGCCCTTTGGAACACCGACCGGCCGACGAAGCCGAACGCCGACGTCGTATAGGCGATGTAGACCGGGCGCTCGTTCATCAGCGTAATTGAACGAGAACGGTGGAACGGCCGCCCCGATACTGCGATGGTCGTGACCTTCATGAAGTCGATGGCGTTCGGGTCCTGGTTCAGAACCAGCGAGCCGGCGGTGTTCAGCGGGTCGAAGACCGAGAACGAGATGCTCTGCTTCCAGAGCTTCTTCCAATCGATCTGAACGTCATCGTCGACGTCCTTGATCTTCAGCCCTATTGATCCGATCCCGTAGGCGCGCGCGACGGCGCAAAGGTTGTAGATTACGTCGTCGCAGTTGTCGTCCTCCCACTGCTGCTGAAACTGCTCCTTGCAGCGGTCCTCCGGCCCGTCCGGGATGCTGATCTCACGCGGCTGCGATTGCGCCATCGTGATCGGGCCTTCGACGATTTTTCGACCCAAAACGTGATAAAGCCAGACGATTTTACAAAGTTCATAACTGGGGGTATCACCGGGCTCGATGTCCTCGGCCATCAATATCTCGGTCAACGCATTGCCGAGTCCAGAACCGTTGATGTCTATTTCGGCCATTCGCTCAGCGCCTCAAATCCGGCCCCGGCTGCGCCGTCATGGTGCCGCCCATCTGCAGGATCGAGACCTTCGCCATGCCGTCCTCGAAGGCCCTCTTGAAGTCCGCGCGCGCCTTGACGGTCGTCTCCAGTGGGTTCCCCTGGATCGAGACCGCCAGGAGCTTGCCGCAGGCGAACGCGATCTTCTGCAGGATGAAGCCGGACGGCACGCCGGGGCAGGAGACGAGGAGGCCGCGCACCGTCACGCCGACGGCCTGGGCGATGGACGTCTCGATGATCTGCGTCGCGCTCATCGGCGCCTGCTGGACCGGCGCCGGCGCTTCGTTGACGTCGATCGACGGCAGCTCCTCGGCGATAGGAAGATCGTCGGCGACGGCGGCTCCGTTCATCGGCTTGTCGGTCATGATCTCTCTCCCTGTTGCTCAGAACGGCCGGCGCCGGCGGGCTTGGTTGACCAGCCGCCGCCCGGCGATCTCCGCCCGGCTCGGCGCCTTGCCCCAGAAGATCAGCGCCCAGATCACCCATATCGCGGCGAGGATGAAGATCGCGAACAGCGTCGTCCACATCAGAAGCCCTCCGCATTGCCGAACGCCACCGCCGCGACACCATACGCAAAATGATCTATGATCGCGACCATGAAAATAGTCTCATATCGAGAAGCGAAAGAACGCGGCCTCAAGTTCTACTTTACCGGAGAGCCCTGTCCGCATGGACACGTTAGGCCACGCTACGTCAGCTCCTACACTTGCGTCGGTTGCCATGAAGCTATCATGGCGGCAAAGCGCCAGCAAACGAGGGCGCGAAAGGGCTCTAATTCACGCGACAATATCCAGCTAACGTGCATATCCTGTAATCTTAGAAAATCTAGCAAAGACCCCATTGCATTTGCCCAAGAACTCGGAAGGCTTCTTTAGAAACCTTCTGCGTTTCCGAAAGCAACAGCCGCCGCGTAACAAAAACAATCTAAAAGATCATCTTCGCGCGTCGCGTCCTTGTCGCCGACTCGAAACCCGACGACCTGGCCGAGAAGATGGTTGCGCGTCGTCCCCTTGTAGTTCTTCGTCTTCTCGTAGGCCCGCTTCGAGATTTTGACGAGGCCGCGGTAGATGTACCCCGACACGGAGATCGCGCGCTCGTCCTTGCCGACGGCGGTGAGTTTCGAATCGATCGGATGCGCCATCAAGCCGCGCCGGGCCGCCTGCTGCAGAAGGATCATGCCGGAAGCCTTGTCCTCGATCATCGCGCCTATGGAACCACGGACGGCGCGACACTCCGCGGCGAACGCCTGGAGGGTCTGTGTGACCGTCGGGAGCCAAGTCTCAAGCAGGGCGCCCTCGATCTGCGTGAGGTCCCAATCGAGGATGATGAGCCGGTACGCCGGGCCGACGATGCCGCTCGCGTCGACCGGCCGCACGTTGTTGCGGACCAGGGCGTAGTAAACGACGCCGGTCCCGTCGTTCGTTTTCCCGGTTTTGGTGGCTGAGTCGATGACGGCGTAGACGGCTTCGCAGCGAACCGGGAAGTCGACGGGCTCGCCGTTGAGCAGGAGACTATCGCGCGAGAAGAAGGCATCGCCTGACCAATCGACGAAGCGGGCCAAAAATTCTTGCTCGTAGACCAGCGGGTGGTTGTCGCGCTGCAGCGCCGCCACCTCTTCTCGCGGTAGATGCGGGTTAGAACTCGTCGGCGCGTGGAACTGGACGAAGCCGTACGAAGGCTCGTGGCAGAGCGCGTAGAGCATGTTGTCGGGATCGATGCCGTTCGTGTTCGACATCATCAGCGCGCGGCCGGAATAGTCGATCAGCGTCGGCTTGATCGAGCGCGTCCAGACGTCGATGGTCTTCGGCTTGGTGAATGCGATCTCGTCGCCGATGACACGGTGATACTTTCGGGACCGGCCGGCGTTCTCGTCCTCCAGCGACCAGAACTCGACGCTGCCGCCGGTGATCGTGCGGATGATGCCGTGGGTCTTGTCGGAGCTTTTTTTGATCGGCCCGAGGCCGTCGACGATCACGTTGTACGATTCCGAGAGCCGCTTGTTCTCCGGGGCGAACCAGCCGACCAGGCGGCCCTTGGCGGCGTCGTCTATGGCAACCGATTCGCCGACCACGTTCTTGCCCCACCGCCGCCCGCAGCGGGCGACGACATAGCGGGCGTGCTGCATCACCCATCGGAGCTTCGCCTGCGCGGGGTGGAACGTCGGGAGCGTGATCGTCGCCGTCTGCGCCTGGAACGGCTGCATCTGCGGCTGGTACGGTGGGGCGGTCGGGGCGAGCATCACTCGTTCACCGCTTTCGGCAGTTCAGGCGGCGATTCGTCCTCCGCGCTGATTACACCTTCCATCCCCGGCTTGAGGTCGATCACCTGGCCCGGCGGAATCGGCGGCGCGTAGTCGTCCGGTAGGCCACCGCTGATCTCGACCTTCGTCACCACCGAGGCACCGACAACCACCGCGGAGAACGACGGCGATTGATATTTCGCGGCCCCCACCGCGAGCTGCGCTGCCATCATCGCATATTCCTTGAACTTCTCCTCGTTCGCGTTCGGGTTGGCGTCGAGGTTGACTACCTTCCCTGCCACGATAGTCGGCTGCGGCTGATAATAAGCGGCCATGCTCGCAAGTACCGCTTGGATGTCGAAGGCTGAATCTTTCATCAGCCTCTTGCCAGCGGCTTGAGCCTTGACGGCCGCGACCTCTTCCGGCGCGCCGCTCGCGATTTTCTCAAGAAGCGCCACGCGCTCGCGTTCTAAGCGCGCTTGGAGCTCGCGTTCCAGTGTCGCCTTGCCCTTAGACCCCTTGGGGCGTCCGGCTCCGGGCTGCTTTCCGCCTCTTGGCATAGGGCGAGGATAGATTAACTATCGAATTATTCAAACCGGATGGGTGATGAGCCAGTCCAGCGGCCGTTTCGATTGGCGGTCGCCAAGTCACTTGCAAAGCCCTTTGACTTCGACCTCCGACAGCACTTGGCCGACCTTCTGCCGGGCCTTCACCTTTTGGCCGATAGCGGTCAGCCAGCCGCCCTTGCGCTTGCACTCGGCGCCGGTCATGTCGCGGAGTTTCTTTCCGTCGATGAGCATGTCCAGGAGCAAGACGTCGACGATCTTCTTGGTGATCGCCGCTTCGGCCGCCTTTTCCCTCTTTTCGCGTTCGGCTGCCGTCACCACCGGGCGAGCCGCCGGAGTGCGCGCGGTGCCTGTGACCCTGTTCAAATTTAGACTGGCCCAGGCGTGTGCCACTTCAAGAATGATGGCTTCATCATCAAGCACACGCTCGCCAAAGCGCCTGATGATCTCTTTGTTGGTGTCCGTTGGGTATCGATTCCGCAGAACCAAGAGAAGTTCCGTCGCGCTGTGCGGAGCCGATCGGCGAGGCTGGTCGGTATTTTCGTTCAGAGACATTTGATAAGTTCCTCAATGTTGATGATGCCAAGCTTTTTTAGAACCTGCAGAGCTAGGCGTTCTGCTTGAGCTGTTTTATACTTCGACTTACACTTCCAACCGCCGCAATCTGAGCAAATTTTATGGCTGGCAGACTTGCGTGAAAAGGGACGGTTGCACATCAGGCACTGTCCTGGGATTGCTAGTCGTGTTGGTCGTTTCTCGCGCTTTATGCGGGACTCATTGTCTCTCCGACATTTATGGGAACAGAATGTACGGTGCAGAGATGTTTGACGAGAGCCAGCTAGAAAAGCTTCACCGCAAAACGTGCAGCATCTAACTTGATGGGTCATGGTGGCGTTACGCTCTCGAGACGTTTTGCTTTCTGCCGCGCATACCAAGTTGCTCGCGACATCGGCGGCTTGGTCTTTTTCCACGGCTTGAGCGCCGTCAGCGTAGTGGCCTTATCTTCAAGGCGCGGACGGCCGCGGCGCACTGCCGGACGGTCCGTCTGAGTGTCGGCCTTTTTGCTCATGGATAATTGCTAGACACTTTTGCGGTAATTGTCTAGTCCCCCGATTAGGAGATTTTTAAGTCTTCGGGCTTACGGTCGCTCCGTGCATAAAACGGAGGGTTCCATGCATAAATTGAGGCTGATCTGGATATTGCTCGGGCCGGAGGAGCTGGTCGCGCTGGCGGCGTTCCTGGCGACGGTCGCGATTTGGGTGGTGACAATCGAAGTTTTGCGAGGGTGAGGCAGGGAAAAAGCTACCCGGTTCGTTTAGGGTTCCGTAACGCGCCCCGAACCGGACTTTCTCCCCTTCGCCTTCATATTGGCCCGCTGTCTGGGTGCCCGAGTAACGGATGCGCGGCTGCCATCCCAGAGCGTCCCGCGCCTCATGCCTATCAGTGGTGGGCCTCTGTGGATTCGACGCGCTGATTATAGCCAGCGATTCTCGGAATTGAAAAGGGCGCCAGAGTTGCCTCCGACGCCCTTCCCGGGGATGCTGCCACGAACAAAAGATACTGACGCGACAGCCGGCCTTTTAGTCCGGGCCTATGGCGATTGCAAGGCACTAAGCGTCTCCGCGCCGGAGCCGTCTCTGTAGATCGCCAATGGTTTCCTTCTCGTCGGCCATCACGCAATCGGCGCAGTGCTTTTTCTGCTTGCGATAGCGGTTCCGCGAGCACCCTCGCCCCTCACCCCGGCAAGCCCACATCTTAAAGCAATCGTCGGTATTTCCAGGTTTGACGCGCTCGAGAATAAACTGAAGGTCGGGGGCTTTACTCACCGCTGCCCCGCATAGATAGGCCGCTTTTCAACTTCCTTCAGCTTTTTGAGCATCGCGGCTTCAAGATCGACGCCGAGGCATTCAGCAATCAAAAAGGCATAATTGGCGACATCGGCCAGCTCCTCGACTAACTTGGCCTTGCGGTTCAGGACGCCGTCGGGGCCGCCGTCGCCGCGCCAGTTTTTCTTAACGACGTTAGCGAACTCGCCAGCCTCTCCGCATAGCGCCAAGGATAGGAAACGCAACCGATCGGGTTCGGTAATCGGACCCCAACTTACATGTCGCTTGATGATGTCGCTTAGCTCGCTCATCGCAATTCTCCCTGTTGAATCGTGCTGAGTCTAGGGCTAAAAATCCCGCGCCGCTAGTCCCACTGGACAGCCGTTATCCACAGACGCTAACCTGTCCCTGGGGATAACTCGAACAACAGGGATGCGATCATGCCTACATACCTGCGCCGCGACGGCAACGCTTTCATATCCGCGACCATGCGGGACATCCTACTCCAGCATGTCGATGGGGCGCTCGTCCCGATCGTCCAGCTCACCTCGATAGCCGACCCGATGGAGCGCGAGCGCGCCGGTCTTATCCACAGAAGCATGGCCGCGTTGGTCAACCGCGGGTTTATTCAGCCGGTCAGGCCGAACGGGAAGCAAACCAAGGTCTTCAGGCCGACGCACACGGTCATCACGGAATCCGGGCGCGTCGCGCTGCGCAAGGTCTGCGCCGAGTACGCCGAGGTCCTCGTCCGCGCCGGCCGCAAGGTCGACGATCTCCGCTTCGAGGTCCTGTCACGCGCCGCGCTCGTGGACGAACCCCGCGAAGTCGCCGAAGCCGAGATTCACACTGAATCAGTCTGATTCGGAGTGAATCGCTTCGATTCGCTTTGCGGCGCTCTTATCGTTCGGCCGCAGGCGCAAATCGGCAATGCCGAGACATGAACGCTGTAGTCTCCGTGCAGCGTGTCACTCAGCGTCGGCTGCGGCATCCACCCCAGCATCACGTAGTCCATCGCCTTTGCGATTGGCGCGTAGCGGTGGATGCTTTCGCTTCGATCCATTGGCCTTCCTCTTCCGTCTTGCTGCGGCGACTTGATCGAGAGTCTTGCCGTCGAGTGTTGCCCGTTTGCCATTGCCGACGAAGGATTCCCATCGGCGAATGACGACTTCGCAATATCCCGGATCGATCTCGATCATCAGCGCCTTGCGTCCAGTCATCTCCGCTGCGATGCAAGTTGTCCCCGAGCCGACGAACGGATCGTAGACGTACTCGCCGACACGGCTGTTGTTTTCGATTGGGCGCTTCATGCACTCGATTGGCTTTTGCGTGCCGTGGCCGGTATCTGATTTGTGATGGGAAATTTCCCAAACCGTGCTTTGATCGTTTCTTCCGGTCCAGTGGCCAGTCTTGCCATTCCTGACCGCGTACCAGCACGGTTCGTGTCCATAGTTGTAGTGACCGCGACTTAAAATCGAATGCGATTTTTTCCAAATTATTTGAGCCCTCAACTCAAAATCCAAAGCCATTAAGCCAACGCCAACGCCAACGCCAACGCCGCCCTTGTCAGCGTGCCAAATATAAACGACATCGCCATGAAACAGCGCAACAGCATCGCTCCAATCTGATTTATCATCATTCAAAACTTCGCCGAGCGCAAAGGCTTTGATTGGTTTTGCAGAAGCATCGGATGATGCGAGGACGGTTTTTCCTCTCGCGTCTTTCGCTAAACCATTTCTCCAAACTGGTCTGTAATCGACGCCATAAGGTGGATCGACGACCATAAGTTTCGGTTGTTCGTTGCCCAAACACATTGCCACGTCAGATTCGGACGTAGCATCGCCGCAGAGCAGCCGGTGATCGCCGAGGACCCAGAGGTCGCCCTTCCGCACCACCGGCTTCTTCGGGCGCTCCGGTACAGCTTCCGGGTCTTGCGCGGAATCGGTCCCGAGTGAAATGCCCCAGCCGCGAAGCTGCGCCTCGGGAAAACCGAGCAGCGGAAGATCGTAGCCGGCGAGTTTTAGGTTTTGGAGTTCGCCGGTGATGAGGACTGAATCCCACCCTGACATCAATCCCAGGGAATTATCCGAAATTCTCGCCGCGCGCTTCTTCTGTTCGCTCCATCCGCGCGCGATGACAACCGGATATTCGGTGAAACTATTCACGAGGGCGGCGGCTTTACGCCCATGACCGGCAATAATCACCCCCGCCTCGTCCACCAAAATCGGCATCGTGACGCCTTCGGAAAGCATCGACGCCGCCAGCCTGGCAATCTGCTCAGGTGGGTGGGTTCTAGGATTTTTGTCGTAATCTAGGATTTTAGCCAGAGGCCACATTTCGGGCTTCTGGGCGGCAGGCCAATCGGGCACTGAGTGTGGCTTTTTTGCCATATGGCCCACAATCCTATTCTGGTGGCCGTGGGTGCGAATTTGGTCCCGGCAGGCCCGGAGATAGCCCTTCGGCCGGATTATCGCACGTAGCGCGCCGTGGCCGCGCCCCGGAACGGGAATCGGCGGGGTCGTCGGACCATCTGACGGCCCTCAACTCGAACGGCTCCTTGAGGAACGGCCCGGTCAGGCTGACCGAGACGAAGCCCGGCGGCCCGATTCCGGTAATGACGGCTTCCCACGGTTCCCCGGCCATTGAGCGGTAGATGCAGGATTCGTTGATCGCGGGCATTAAGGTCTCCCTGGTCTGGCCTTGACTTCTTCGGTCGGCGCCATGCGCGCGATCTCATCGATGCGCAGCGGGCGGCGGTAGTGAACGGCGGACGCCATCATGCCTAACTGTGCCGACATTTCCTCGGTCACCCATTCCTCGTCCGTTCCGACGCCGCGCATGATCTTGTCGCGAAGCGCCTCGGCCTTTCGCCACTTCGTCGGGCTCCAACGGAGCACCGGCACCGGCCGTCCGCGCTCATCATGGTAGCAAATCGAAAGCTGCCAGAGAGGCCGACCGCCAGCGTAGCGGGTTCATTCCATTCCGATGTTGCACGTGAGCCCGGCACTGATTGTGCGCTCAGGATACCAGAAGAACTTGGTGGTGATCTGGCGCTCGGGATCAAATACTGGAGCAGCCAGAGCAATTTCAACTTGTGGCGTCATTGGCGTTTTACTCCCATTTCCTCAAGCTGGCGGAAGACGCTGACCAGCGCGCCGACGATTGATCCTTCGGTCACGTTGCCGACGTTCGGCGTCGCCGTCAGGCCTTCGACCTTGTGCGCCGGTCGCGCTTTCCAACGACGGCTGATGATCGGATTTTGCTCCGGATGGCGCACGACGCCGTTCTCGTCCGTCTCGCTGTTGGGAAACCTAACCATTATCGCCTCCCGTCTTCTTGCCATCGGGCTGAAACCGCGACTCGTAGTGCCCGTCCGGGAAATGGTTACGCGTCTCGCCGACGATGCAACGGTTGACGCCCACCATCTTCGGCATGTCCTTGATGGTGAGTTTCATCCGAGGATCGTGGTGTTCGGTTTTCTCATCGTTCATCGGCGACCTCCTTCCCGGCTTCAGTGATAATCCAAACGATGGCGCTGCTGCCGCTCGGCGAGGCCCGGCGCGCGCCGGAATCCCGGACCAGCCCGAGGTCGCGCAGCTCGCCCCGGCGCTTGCCGGCCGACGTTTGCTGCCGGCCGATCAGGTCGCCTAGCTCGAAGTCCGTCAAGCCTTCGGGATGGTCCCTTAGCGCCAGAAGGGCGGAACGGGACCAATCGAAAAGCGTTTGCTCGCTCATGCGGCCTCCTTCGGCTTATCAATCGCCTTGTGTTCGGCGGCCATCTTGCGCAGCGGACGAAGCGGCCCGATGCAGCACCATCCGCATTTGCATTTGGCGATCCAGCGGCCTTTGAAGTAGCCGCTACGGGCAATCGTCCCGGAGTGCTTAGGAGCCTCTTGGGGAATGCTCATTCGGTAAACTCCTTCTCGGCCCGCTTCGCCTCCTCAGCGCCGTAGTGCGCCCGCAGCGCCGCGTCGCTCATGGATTGCCATGTCTTACCGGCCATGCGGCCGCCGCCGAGCCGGATCGTTTCGTAGTTCGGATAAGCCAGCCAGACGCCGCTGATGCCGCGAAATTCCCCGAACCGCCACGCTCGAGCATCGGTGTCTGGCGCTTTCGTGAACTCGACCGCCGCAGCGTAATTCGGCGATTCCGGCCCGACGAAACAGTTTGCCCAGCAGCCGGGATCAGTGCGCGGCGGCATGTACTCACGCTTGCGAAAATTCGGTATGGGCTTTGACATCGTCTCCACCCGTTTCATTTCCGCGTCGCAGGCTTCCATGACCTCCGCTACCGACGGTGGCCACTTGATTCGGCTCGGGATGCCGACGCGAGGATCGGTCACATACTCGACGATGGCGCGCGGATAATCCGACAGAACGGCCGCGATCGCCGCGCAATAAATCTCAGGATCGTTCGCTTCGTCCCGGCGGTAACAACCGAACATCCATTCCGCCCGTCTTAGGCAATAGGCTTGGTCGAGGCGCGATTGAGAACTCGCCCCGTTCTGCGGCTGCGGCGAGTCGTCCAGCGGCAGCGCCGGCGCTTCCGTTTCGGTGACCATTTGTTGCTCCCTGTTGTTTCGCCTTGCGGCGCATCCATCCTTTGAACGCCATCGACCAGTTCGATTTTCGCGCGATCTGCCGGTTGGCGTTCGCCCCGGCCCATAATCGCATGTCTTCCGCCATGTCGTCGATTTGCGAATCGGTCAGATGCAAAATCCTGTGACCATATTCGCGGTCGTCATTTGTTGGTTGCCAGTGTTCCGAAAGGCTCGTGCCTGCCATCGCTATCCCCTGATTTCTATGAACGCTCTCCAACCGTCTTTCGTTTTTTGAAGCCGATAACCGGCCGCCTTCATCGCGAGCGAATCGCTTTTCCAGCACCGCCAAAAATCAGCATCGACCTTGATTTCCTTCACGGCAACAGATCCCGACGGCTTGTGCACTTTCCCAGCTCTGTCCCAGTTCATCCGCGTCATTCGTGTTTCTCCATAGCCGCTTTCCGCTACTCCCGGCCCCACTGGGCCATAGCGGACTGAGGAGCTTGATCACGCTATACCTAGGGGTGCCTTTTATCGGTGGCCGGCCGCCGGCCCGTCGAAGTGTCCGACGGCGACTACGCAACAATGCCTTAGAAGCCCCTAGTTTTCGGCAGGCCGTCAAGCCGCACCTGCCGGGGTCGGAAAGTCCCTTTCGGGCAAAAGCTCCCCGCGCTTCGTCCCTCGGACGCGCCGAGGCCCGCTGCGGTTTTTGGGAGGTGACCGGCTCTAACGGCATGGTGGATGCCGGGCTGGGGAATGTTGACGCGCGAAGGCGGAATCGTTATCTCTTCGCCTAGCCGCATCTTCCCCATCAAGGTCAATGCGGATCGTCTGGCCGGCCGGGGCGCAACCCCGCCGGCCGTTTCTTTTCTAGAGCGAGTCGGAGCGGAGAGTCCAGCCTTACCCCTAGCGGCTTGACAGCCGAATCGGCCCTACCCCTAGGGAATCCAAGAAATCCGACGCAGTTCGGTCGGCCCGTTGTGCAGCCGATCCCAGACAAACCAGGCGAAAGCCACGCTGTTGCCGGCCTTGGGACCGTCCCAACCGGCGCGATGCATCATGGGCAGTCTGTTGCGGAAAGGATAAACGCGGGCGAGCTGGCCGCCGTCGAGAATTGACGACCGTGATTCGCTTTCGAGGAACGCCAGCCGCATTAGCATGATCACCCGCGGCGCCAGCAGCAGCGCATGGCGGACGAATTGGCCGGCGAGCTTGTAGGGCGGGTTTGTGATGATCGAGCCGACGTGAAAATCCGGCGCTTGTTGCTCGAGCAGGAAGTCGATTCGCGCCGCATCCTGTTCCGGTGATTCGTAGTCGACGAGATCAGTGGCGTAGACGCGGTGCCCGGCGGCCCGGAGGACGCGCACGATGGCGCCGGGGCCGCAGGCCGGTTCCCATACCGCGCCAGCCGGGATCTGCTCGACCGCGAGCAGCGCGCGCACCGCCTCGGGCGGCGTCTCGTATAAATCATCGCGGCGATCGGCAAGCGGAGCTCGGCCGACCTGGGCTGATTTGTCGAGCATCAGTAAACTCCCCAGCAGTATTCATCCGCCGGCATAGGCTCCCGGCAGGGCTGGCAGGGCCTGTGCCCGCGCCGGGGGCGGGCGTGGCGCGCGGGATGGTGATGGACCCTATGTCGGGGCGGGGCGGCCGGATGGCCAGCGGGCAGCCTTCCTAGGCCGATTGTGGAGGCAGCCGGCGGGACGGCGCTATCTGGCGGCGGCAGCGGCGATGTGATCGGGACAGGTTCCGACGTCGCTGGCGGGATGGTTACCGGAGTTTCCGGGACCGGCTCGGTAAGGACCGGCGGAACTTGGACGGGCGGAGACGGCGTCGGCATCGCCGGCGGGACGTACTGAGGCTCCGGCGCAACGGGAGGGGGTTCCGGCGCAACGACGGGCGGGGTGGGCACAACAACCGGAGGGGATTCCGCAACGGGCGCCGGCGGCGGGACCGGGACCGGCTTCGGCCGGATCATCCAAGCCAGCATCAAGAGGAACAGCAGGATCAGCACCGCGCCGAGTAGCGACGGGCCTTGCTTCTTGCGTTTTTTCACAGCAGCGATCCTTTCTCGACCGAAGCGACCTCAATCCGAAGATAGGGGTTTTCGCCGTAGACCTTGATCACCCTGGCGTCGACGACGATGGCATCATCGACCCATACTACGCCCTTGAAGGCGTCTAATTGTTTTCCGAAGTTGTCCCAATCGGGCTTTCCCGTCGGGCGAATTACTCCAGTCAGCGCCGCGTCGCGGTCCTTCTGGCTCCAGGACTTTGGGACACTCATCACCGCCGTCACCGTGACCGCTAGGGGGCCGGTCAGGAGCGGACGCGGCCCCATCACCGCCTTCGCCTGCCAGGCGAGCGCCTTCTGGTATTTCCGCGTTTCGCTGGCCGGGTGCAGGATGACGAACGGCCGCCCGTCCTTGTAGGCGACGCGGGGCGCCGGTTGCTTGCGGCCTTCCGGCTCGCCCCGCAGCGTGACGACGATCATTCCGCCGCGACTGATGCCGGTGCCGGGAACTTCTTGACGTTGTCGTCGTCTTCGCCGTCGCTCGCTTCGCCCATCGGCAGCTTCGGCGCGTTCTTCGCCCGCTCCGTCAGCCCCAGAACGTCGCGGTAGTAGTCGAGCTGCTCGTAATACTCGGCGAGCTTCTCCGGCTCCATCCGGTCCTCCGCCACCGCGGCTCGGAAAGCCTTGCGGTGAAGGTGGTTCTTCTCGACCGCCGTCTTGATCTCCGATCCGAGGCCGCCTGACAGCTCCGATATGTCGCTGGCCGTCGACCGTGCCGACCCTAACAGCTCCCTTAGTTTCCGCGCCGACGTTACCTGGCGCACTTCGCCCTTGTCCTTTTTCGCCATCGCCGTCCTCCTATTGAAGCACCTGCGGCTCGACCCCGGCGGGGTCTTCCACCGCGTCCCAGAAGTCCTCGTCGTCGAGCAAATCCTCGAGCAGCATCCCGGCCGCGATGACCGGGTGCTCCCCGATCCGCTCCGCGAACGCCTTGAGCCTGGCCCTGGTCTCCGCGCTCATGGGGACCGGCACCTGCTCGACGCCGTCATCGTCGTCCTCGCACATGGCGCCGCGTTACAAGATTCCGGTGAATCGCACAAACGAAAATGAGGCGCCTGGGGATATTCGGCTCAAGCCCCGGGGCCTTCGATCAGGATTGCCCGCGTGGGGGGCCAATCGGTCTTTTCTGGCCAATCGGCCCGCATATCCCCGATCATCTTGAATAGCTTGTCAACGGACAGGGAACGCCGCTTTTTGGCCCGTAAAGCCGGGAAAAACCTCGAATTTCCATAGAATTTACGCCCGACTGCCTCCAGGGTCATGCCGTGGCCGAAGGCGTAGGCGCTGGCGATTTTAATGAGGTCGGCAATGAGGATGTCGGCGGGATTTTCGGCCATGTGGGATAAATGGCACAGTCTCGCTTTTCGCGCAATAAGGACTGGACGCGGGCCGAAAATCCCGCTAGGGTTTATGCGCGTCCCAAGCACGAGCGGGGAACGGAGAGCCAGATGACTATCACCCAAGAACTTCCCACCTACACGGCCGGCGGCAAAGCCGATTGGTCGCTGATTCCAGATTATATGATTGGCGGCTTGCGCCGGTACATCGAGAATGGCGTCGAGCCGGGCAGTTTTCTTTCAGCAGTTTTGTGTAACGATCTTCGCGGCGCTTGCGAGTGCGCCGATGATATAAACCGCACGCGATTGTTCCAATATGTTCAGTTTCTCTATTCCTACGCGCCCAGCGCGTGTTGGGGATCACCGCAGCGATTCGAAGCGTGGCTAGAGGAAGGCGGCATCGAAGGGAAACAGCGCAAGGCAGCGGGAGAATCCAAATGACCCGCGACCCCTATTTCCTCATCACCGCCGCGCTCGCCGGCGCGATCCTCGCCGTTGTCGCTTCGATCGCGCCTTACGTCGCGGCCGTCTTGCTGGTGGTCGGGCCATGAGCGCGCTCCTATCAATGGATGAAGCGCCGAAAGACGGCACTCGGTTTTTAGCCTATCGCCCCGACGTTGGAGAACGATGGCGGTGGGTGATCATCCGGCGTCATGATCCGGGTGGGACATACGAGACATGGGTCACTGATCAAACGCGCCCGATGACTGATCGCATCGCGGGATGGCTTCCACTTCCAACGGTGACGCCATGACCGACTACGAAGACCGCCGCTACCGGCTGCTGATCCAAGTCGTCGCCCGCTGGACCGGCATAGACTTCAACGACGATCCCGCGATCAACGCGATGGCGCAGCAAGCCGCCGATGCGACGTTCGATCCGAAAATTTGCGATCTTGACTGGGAAACCGCGATCCTGCGGCGCCTCGAAGGAGAACCCCATGCCGCTGCCTGAAGGATACCTGCCCCGCGAGGGCGACGTGCTGATCATCAGCGGGACCGTCGAATACGACGTCGAGCCGCACGCCGCCTATATTTTTCTGAAGGTCCCCGGTTACGGCTCCGGCTCCTTGGGGCTGAACCCGACGCGTGCGGCGCCCTTCCTGTCGCTGAAACGCCGCGGTTGGCGCGAGGATGAGGGCGTCATCCACAAGCACGTCGACCGCTGGTTCGGCAAGGTGGTGAGCCAGAAAGACGATTACGTTGTCGTCGCGCTCGATGCCAAAGCCCAGATGAAGGGTTCCGTCGGTGGCCTCCGCATCTTCCATTGCAACGAGCTTCTGCCGTGGCCCGGCGCAAAGTCGGCCGGCGAAGACGGCGATGACATCGCCGAACCAGCACCGCCGCTTCCCGCGGCTGAACCCGAGGAGAAAGACGATGGCACCGACTTCGTCCCAAAATTCTGATCTAAAGCCGCGCGACCACAACCAACCGCCGGACGTCACCGAGCAAGTTGCCGGACGACTCGCCGAGGACTACGGCGAACTGTCCCGTAACGCCGCCGCCCTATTGGAACAGGCGCGCGCGCTGCCCGAGGAGGTCGCCGACGAGGGCGATCTGGAACGGTTCTCCAACGTGATCGTCGATATTCGGGACGCCGCCGCGCGCGCGGAAGCCGCGAGGGTTGCGGAAAAAGAGGTTTTCCTCCGCTCCGGGCAGGCGGTCGACGGGTTCTTCGGGTCGGTCAAGGAGCGGCTGACGAAGGGGATGGGCGTCCTGAAGCGCCGGGTCGACGCCTACCAGCTCCGCAAGTTGAACGAGGAGCGCGAGCGCCGGAGGTTGGCCGAGGAATCGGCCCGCAGGGAAGCCCAGAAAGCGGCACAGGAAGCCGCGCAGGCGGCAGCGGCAGCGGAGGAGGCCCGCCTCGCGGCCGAACGTGCGCGCAAGCCAGAGACACAGGAGGCCAAAGGAGCGGCGGCGGAACAAGCGGAAACCGCGGCCGCCGCCGCCCAGGCCGACGCGCAAGTCGCCATCGCGGACGCGCAGGAGAAGCGGATCGACTCCCTGGCGAAGCCCGCCGAGATGGCCCGCTCCCGCTTCGACGAGGGCCGCCTCGTCACCATGCGGCAGGTCGGCTACGTCGAGATCGTCGACAAGGCGGCGCTCGACAAGGAAGCCCTCTGGCCGTTCCTCCGCGAAGATGACGTCCTGAAGGCGCTGCGCACGTGGGCGAAGACCACTTCGTTCCGCAAGCCGATGGCCGGCGCCGTCGTAGAACTTCGTGATGAGGCGGTCGTGCGGTGAGCAACACTTATCCGGCCCCGGACCAGATCATCATCCGAACGTCAAAGTGGGCGATTTATCAGAAGGCCGTGCACCAGAGTCAAAAGCGGGAACCGTGGTTCGAGCAGGATGGCCGCTGGTGGATCGTCGATCAGATCAAATGGAACGACAGTGCCCCGTTCGAAGGACGGACCTGCGAAATCGAATTGACCGAACTTGTATCAATCCAATCAGGAGAGAAAACCGATGGCTAAGACGACGACGAAGCAGAAGACCCAAGACGCCGAACTCTTCAACGCGCCGCCGACGGCGGAGCAGGCCGCGGCCGGGAAGGCGGTCACGAAGCCGAAGCCAGTGGGAACCAACGTCGCCAAGTTCGAGCCGCGGCCGACGAACCTCCTCGTCGCCTTCGCGCAAGCGGCCTCCGATCCGGCGTGCAACCCGGAAAAGATGAAGGCGCTCTCCGACATGGTCGACAAGATGAAGGCGGAGGAGGCGGAGGTGGCCTTCACCGAGTCCTACATCGCCATGCAGGACGAACTGCCGAGCATCAGCGCGACGGGGCGAATCGAGATTCCGGGGAAGGGCGGCGGTCGCGGGCAAAGCACGCCATATGCCAAATTCGACGAGATCATGCGCGTCGTGAAGCCGATCCTGCGCGCGCACAAGTTCGCGCTGATGGTCGTATCCGAGCCGAACCCGAGCGGCGTCGGCGTCGTCGTCCGGGGAACGCTCGCGCGCGTGCACGAGACGCAGTACGGCAAGACGACGCACGCCAAGCAGACGATCATCGCCGTCCCGCTGGAGAACTCCGGCAGCAAGAACAACGTCCAGGGCATCGGCTCGTCGCTGTCCTACGCCAAAAGGTACGCCTGCATTCAACTCCTGAACATCATCAGTCACGCCGAGATCGACGACGACCGCGACGGCGCGGGGCCGAAAAAGAAGGCCGCGGCGAAAGACGAACCCGAGGTCGCCGATCCGAACGCGCCGATCTCCGGAGCGCAGGCTAAAATTCTTCTACAAACAATTAATGACTGCGGCGTCGGCCCCGCGACGTTCCTGCAGAAATATCAGATCGACGCTGTGCACGAATTACCGGCGCGGCTTTTCGACGAAGCGATCAAGGCGTGCAAGGACTACGGCGCGCGCACGAAAGAGGCGAAGCGTGGCTAAGACCGCCGTCAAAGCGAAGGCCGACGAGGTCGAGGTCTTCCAAGAGATCGAGCAGGGAACGCCGGAGTGGAGATCGCTCCGCATCGGCGTCCCCTCCGCGTCTAACTTCGCGACCATCATGGCGTCCGGGAAGGACGGCGGGGACAGCGCGACCCGGCGCAAACTCCTCTACAAGATGGCGGGCGAGATCATAACCGACGAGCCGCTCGAAGATTTCAAATCAAGCGAGATGATTCGCGGCAACGAGATGGAGCCTGAGCTTCGCGACTGGTACAGCCGCACGCGGTTCGCCGACGTCGCGCAGGTCGGGTTTGTTCGGCGGACCATCCATAATCCGCTCGGACTATCGTTCGCCGTGGGATGCAGTCCCGATGCCCTTTTGGGCAAGGACGGCGTCCTCGAAATCAAAACCATGCGGCCCGATCTTCTGATCGAACTCATGGAGCGCGGCGCCGGCGGGTTTCCGCCGACCCATCGGGCTCAATGTCAGGGGGCGCTTTGGGTCACCGGCCGCGCATGGTGCGATCTCATCATCGGTTATCGCGGGATGCCGAAGCTGGCTTTCCGCGTCGAGCGCGACGAGTCCTATATCGCTGGCCTCGCCGCCGCCGTCGAAGTCTTCGACTATGAACTTCGGGCCTTGGTGGCGAAGGTCAGGAAAATGGGAACCGCGTGATGGCGCGCATCTACCCGGTGAATTTCATCTGGCGCGAAATGCACGACGCCGCGACGGGCGAGTTGCGCATGGTCATGGTGCCGGAGCCGAAATACGCCAACCTCGCTCGGCGTCAGTTTCATCCTGGCGAGACATATCCGCTAGTTGTTCTTGAGCCACGGTCTCGAGCATCGCACAGCCATTTCTTTGCCGCGTTGCACGACGCTTATGTCAATCTGCCGGAGACAATCTCCGCCCGTTGGCAAAATCAGGAACACTTCAGAAAATATCTTTTGATCGAGACAGGATGGTTTGACGAAGAAGAGTTTCGATTTGATTCGGCTCTTTACGCGAAACGGTTCGCGACGTTTTACCGGAAGGAAAAGGGCGCTGACTACGTCCGCATCATCATCCCGAAGTCGTCCCCGACGACAGTCATCATCCAGACAGCCAAATCTCAGAGTGCGGCGGCGATGGGGAAAAAGGATTTTACCGACTCAAAGCGTGACGTCTTGGATCTCGCCGCCAGTTTCGTCGGGACGACGGCGGCGGAACTACACAAGCAAGCGGGGTTATCACCATGAGGGAATGGTTCTACGTCGCCGCTCTGGCCGCGGCCGCCGGCGCGATGCTCGCGGTCGGCGTCTGGCTGGCCGTGCCGTGCAAACCCGGTGATGGCGGCGTTTATATCGGTGGCGTCGTCCTTCTGGCGGGGTGCCCGCGATGACGGTGACGACGCAGGAAAAACTCGCCGCCGTCGAGCGGCTCCTCGATGATCTCCGATGGGCGCGGGGCAAGCGCGACACGATGGAGGCGCAAACCTACGAGGCGCTGGCCGCGATCGCGACGGACCTCCGTGCCGGAACTCCGAAGGAGGCGGGTCGCGTGCTGGCGGCGCTCATCGATCAAATTCAACGCGCGCGCCGGGGAAAGGTCCGGCTCGGCTTTTACGATGCCGGCAACGCGCAGACA
>Ga0181536_10000687_pt1 | contig 40381 bp, 38 predicted proteins | sample PEATcosm2014_Bin_41_FD_121105 | JGI IMG/M metagenome (GOLD analysis project Ga0181536, IMG submission 121105) | Peatland microbial communities from MTU Mesocosm Facility, Houghton, MI, USA - PEATcosm2014_Bin17_60_metaG | ecosystem: Environmental > Terrestrial > Soil > Wetlands > Peat | place...
CTCTCGCGAGCGCCGAAGGGTCTGCAGGCGTCGCGACTGTACGAGTCGGCTGAGAGGCGGCCACGCCACCGGTGAAAACACAGGGGATAGACCCTCACTTTTGCGCCGGAAAGTAGCTAGAGGGTAACTTTTGCGCAGTAGCAGTTCCTCGTATTCGGCCAGGATGGGCAGGGAAGCAAACAAGCGAACGGCTTGGGCCAGAGCCAGCTTTAGGATCGAGCGCGGCAAACCGTCCTCGTTGAGGTAGGCAGAGACGATGACGTTGGTATCCAAGACAACCCGGATCATTTGGCCGGGCTGGTCGGAAGGGCTTGTCGCCGGCGCTCCTTTCGGGCCGCGGCGATCTCGGCGTCAATCTGGCGCGTGGTCAGCTTGTTGAGGCCTTTGCGTTTGGCTTCTGCGCCGATCTGCTTGAGCCAATCCGGCGTGGGGGCGACCATATCGATGTAGTCGGTGATGCTCATGATGATGACGCTGGGCTGACCGCGGCGGTCAACGACAAAGCGTTCGTTTTTCTGGCTCGCCCTTTTCATGATCTGTCCGAATTGAGTGCGGGCAGTCAGGGCCGAGACGACACTGGTCGTACGTTTGGCGTGTTGTTTAATGGTAAATCCCCGAACTGATTAATCAGTTCATTTGTAGTCTAACGGTTACAGCGAAAGCCGTCAAGAGGGCGAGAGTTGGGGGTTGGAGTTGGGCGTGGCGTGGGAGGTGGCGTGTCGACCAAGAGAGCGCGCCGGATTCCTGACATCATATACTGAATTGAGTTGGTTCACGATAGAAGCACATGAGTTTCCTGGACAACCTCGAAAGCAACCTGAAGAGCATGGAATCGCGGGAAGAGCGCGGCGATCAAAACAGCCGCGACGCGAAATCGCGGGATTCCGAACGCGCGCGGGCGCAGGCTTCCGCGGTCTACGCGGAGCAGCTCAGGAAGGGTCCGTACGCGGCGGAGTTGCTGAAGCAGGCGACCCGGCTCGGGCATGCCATGCGGACCAAGGTCCACCTGGCCTGGCTGGGCACGACGTTGCGCCTGGAGGCGCGCGCATCGAAGCTTGAACTGCGGCCCACACCGCAGGGCGTCGTCGCCGCTTTCATCGAGAATAACGCCGAGGTGCGCAGCGTGCCGGTGGATCTCACCGGCAACCCGGAGAGCCTTGCGCGAGAATGGCTGGCGTCGCTGCCCCCGGTTCCCGCGGCGACGGCAGTGGATTTGGAGTAAGAGACAGGCCAGGAGGCCCGTCCTACTACAGATTGGCGTTGGGCTCCAGGCTGCGCCAGAGATACCAGGCAGCCACGGTGCAGTAAGGGCGCCAGCGCTCACCGAGGACCTCGATCTCGGCGGGCTTCGGCAGCTCGGCGAAACCGTATGCCTTGCGAATTGCCGCGCGAATTCCCAGATCGCCGCTGGGCAGCACATTGGTGCGGCGCAGGGCGAAGATCAGGAACATGTGCGCGGTCCAAACACCCACGCCCTTCACTTTGGTGAGCCGCTCGATCACCTCGCCGTCCGGGAGCGCGGGCAGTTCGGCGAAATCGACGGTGCCAGCGCGCGTGAGGCGCGCCAGATCGCGGATGTAGGCGGTTTTTTGCTTCGATAGGCCCAGCGTCCGCATCTTCGCGGGCCGCAGCGCCAGGATGTTTTCCGGGGTCAGCAGGCCTCCGGGGACCGCGGCCACCAGGCGCCCGAAAATTACCTGCGCAACGCGTCCGCTAAGCTGCTGGTAGACGATGGACTTGACCAGCGTCTCGAATCCCGGATCGCGAAACTCGATGCGATAAGGCCCGACTTGCTGGATGATGCCGCCCATAACCGGATCGGCGGCTTGCAGATGGCGGATGGCTTTGCGCATTATTGTAACAGGGCTGCTAGCAGCCACGTCCGTCATTGTAACCCTATGGCCCTGACCAACGCCGCGCTCCAGCGCGTGACCGCATCTTTATTCCTGCTGGCGATGCTGCCGGTGCCTCCGGTGCTGCCGCAGCAGAAGCCCGCCGAAGAAATGCCGCCTTCCATTACCGTCGAGGTTTCGCTCGTCAATATATTGGCTTCGGTGCATGACAAGCATGGCGGCCTGATCGGCAACCTGACGAAGGACGACTTCACTGTCCTCGAAGACGGCAAACCGCAAACCATCAAATATTTCACGCGTGAAACCGACCTGCCGCTGACGATTGGCCTGCTGATAGACGTCAGCGCCAGCCAGAGAAACCTGCTGGATATCGAGAAGCGCGCCGCCCACCAGTTCTTCGCGCAGGTTCTGCGCAAGAAAGACGAAGCCTTCCTCATCAGTTTTGGCGAGGACTCCGAGCTGCTGCAGGATTACACGAATTCACCCAAACTGCTGCAGGCAGGGCTCTCCCAATTGCAGATCAATTCCGGGACCTCCGGTATCGGGCCTGGCCCCGTGCCCACCATCAGCCAACCCCGCGGCACCGTGCTGTACGACGCCGTATATCTGGCGGCGAACGAAAAGCTGCGCGCCGAGGTGGGGCGCAAGGTCATCGTTTTGATCACCGATGGCATCGACGAGGGCAGCAAGCTGAAGATCGAGGAAGCCATCGAGGCCGCGCAGAAGTCGGACGTGGTCATCTACAGCATCGACTACGCCGACCCCAGCGCCTATGGCATGTTTTCGTTCGGCGGCGTCAGCGATTTCGCACTGCAGAGGATGTCCGGCGAGACCGGCGGCCGCGTTTTCAAAGTGGACCGCAAGCATTCGCTCGATGACGCCTTCAAGGAACTGCAGGACGAAATGCGCAGCCAGTACGCCATCGCCTACACCTCCAGCAACCCGGAGCAGGACGGCCGGTTCCGCAGACTGATCGTGAAAGTAGGGGACAAGAACCTGAAGGTGCAAGTGCGCAAAGGCTACTACGCGATCAAGCCCGAGAAGAGCTGAGCATCTTCTCGCGCGCCGCGAAGTAGAGGCGCAGCGCGTCGTTCAACGGCGGCATCGGATCGAGCCCCAAGCTTTCTACCCTGGCATTCGATAGCGCCGAAAACCTGGGACGGCGCGCGGCTGTCCGGTATTCGCGCTCGTTGGTCGCGTGCAGTGCCACGGGCTGGCCCGGCAGCGCCACCGCGAAGATCGCCTGCGCATAGTGAAACCAGGAAATGGGCGTGCCGCCGCCGATGTGGAAGATGCCGGTGTGGCCGCGCTCCACCAGGTCGATGGTGCGGGCGGCCAGCAACGGCGCGTAGGTGGGCGACGCCACGTGGTCCTCCGTTACGCGGATGGGCTGCCCGGAGCGCGCCAGCCGCAACATCACTTCGACGAAATTGCCGCGCGCGGTGCGCAGGCCGCCCGGCCCGAAGACGCCCGAGGTGCGCACGATCAGCGGCGCATCCAGGTAAGCCTGCGCGTAAAGCTCGCCGGCCAGCTTCGAGACGCCGTAGGCGCCCAGCGGATGCGTGGGGTCGCTTTCCAGATACGGCCGCCCGGCTCTGCCGTCGAAGACGTAATCCGTCGAGTAGTGCACGAAGCGAGCGTCCAGTTGACGGCACGCCCGCGCCAGGTTGCGCACCGCGAGGGCATTCACCAGGAAGGCCGCCTGTGGTTCGCTCTCCGCCACATCCACCTGGTTGTAAGCCGCGGCGTTGAACACGATCGCGGGGTCCCACGGCGTCAGCAGGCTCTCCACTTGCCGGTCATCCGTGATGTCCAATTCGTCGCGGTCCCACCCGATGGTCTGGTATCCGCGCTGGTTCAGTTCACGGACCAGTTCCACGCCGAGTTGCCCGGCACTTCCGATTACCGCCGCTTTTCGCGCCATAGAAAGTACGAGGATAACATCAGAGACAGGCCAGGAGGCCTGTCCCTCGAGTTTCTACATTTTCACTGTGGGGCGGGCAATCATGCCCGCAGCCGGCTTTTAGCCGGCTCTTCCGCGAGCGAAGCTCGCGGGTGGGACAGGCCGGGAGGCCTGTCCTACATATTCAACTGGGCCAGCGTGGCGGCGCGCAGGGCGGAGCGGCGGCGGAAATCGTCGGCGCTCGCAAACGGGACCTTGGCGCGCTCGGTGGCGAAGCGCGCGATTTCGTCGTCGGTGATGCCGGGAACCAGCCGCAGGACGCCTTCCTGTACGGTATTCGCATCGAACCGCAGCGGCGCGTCTTCGCCGAACGCCACCAGCCGGACGGTAAAGGCAGGCACGGTGCAAACGATCTCCGGCCCGATGCGCGAGTAGAGGACCCGCGGATCGGCCATGACCTGCTCGCGCCAGCGCTTGCGCGCCGCGTTGATGGCATCGCGGTTGAGGTGCTCCAGGTCCAGCCGAAGGCTCGCCAGGTAATGCGGGCGCCACAGCGCGCCCGCGCCAGGGTCGACGAACACGCCGTGGCTCAGATCGTTCAGCGCGTCCACGATTGCGGCGCGCTCGTCCGGAAACAGGCGCATGTATTCGGTCACCAGTTCGAGCAGCCAAGGCGTGGAGATATCGGTCTTGACCGCCGTGAACATGGCGGCCATGGCGCGCAGCATTTGATCTTCGCGTTGGGCGACGGTTTCCTCCGCCGGGAGATTCGACCCGCGCATGGCGAACAGGAAGAAGAAGCTGGCGTAGAAGCCTTCCGATTGGAGCAGTTGGTTGGCATCGCGCAGCGTAGAAAAATCGCGGGCTCTCTCCAACTGCACGCGCAGGTAATCCGGCCCGCGGAAGGCGCTCTCGAATGCGAAATAGTTCTCGCGCACGTCGTAGTAGCGCGCCATGTCTTGCGAGAAAGTTGTCAGATCGGAAGCGCCGCGGTAGTACTCGTTCTGGCGATAGGGCGCATCGCCGAACCCGACAGCGTAGTGCTGGTAGCGCCAGCGCAGGTCCGCGCCGCGCGCCAGGTGCGCAGCCAGCGTTTCCAGATGAATGGCCCAGCCCTCGCTGAATGCGGTGGTACGGTCCGAGAGTGCGGCGGTCGAGTGGGGAATCGATGCCACCTCGCGCCCATCCAGCCGGCGGCCGCCCGCAAGCATGTCCATGACGACGTGGCCGGTTTCGTGAAACATGGTGGTCTCGAACCACTCGGGCGCCGCTTCCAGCAGGATATAGGCGGTTCGCGGATACTCCTTCACGCCGCCGGCGGTTTCGAGCCGGAATCCGACGGCTGCATGATTGCCCCCCTTAACCAGCGCGACGTAGTAATCCGGAACATTCGCTTCGGGCGCGGCGATGCGGGCGGCTTGCGCGTACAGGCGCAGCGCGCGCTCGGCCGATTCATTGTGAAGCCAAGGTTCGTATTTCGACGCGTCGGACACGCGCCGGTACAGTGGCATATTCTCGCGGATCTCGGCAGACGCCGTATTTATCTTCCCGGCCGGCTCGAGGAAAACCACGTTGGGCAATTCCGCGGCGGCGGCGCAGGAAGCCATCAGGCACACCAACATCGGGCGCATATTCCGTAGACGATTGTACCCGGTGACTATTAGCTGGAAGAGCGCGGCTAAAGCCCCGCGCTGGCTGAAGCCCACCCTCCAGGGGTCCGGATTGGGGACAATGGTACGCAATGGAATTGAATGGAGAGCAACTGACCATAGAAGACGTCTGCGAGGCGGCTGTGGGCCGCGCGGAGGTGCTGCTGGCGGCGTCGGCGTTCGACAAGATGGAACGCTCCCGCGCGGTGGTAGAGCGGCTAGCCGCGGGCGATGCGCCGGTCTATGGGGTGAACACGGGCGTCGGGCTGCTGGCGGATGTGCGGATCGCGCCCGCCGATCTGGATCAACTGCAGCGCAACGTGGTGCGCTCGCACTCGGCCGGAGCCGGCGATCCGTTGGCGCGGGCGGAAGTGCGGGCTATGATGCTGATCCGCGCCAACGTGTTGGCGAAGGGCTATTCGGGCATCCGGCCGGTGGTGGCCGAGCGGCTGTGCGATCTGCTCAATCGCGGCGTGACGCCGCGGGTGCCATCCCAAGGCAGCGTGGGCGCGAGCGGCGACCTGGCGCCCCTGGCCCACATGGCGCTGGTGCTCATCGGGGAAGGCGAAGCGGAGTACGAAGGCGCGGTTTATCCGGGCGGCGAGGCCCTGCGGCGCGCGGGTCTGGAGCCCATCACGCTGCGCGCCAAGGAGGGCATCTCGCTGATCAACGGCACGCAAGCCATGCTGGCCATCGGGTGCCTGGAGCTGGCGGCGGCCGAGGTTCTGGCGGACTCCGCCGACGTGATTTGCGCCATGACGCTGGACGCTCTGCGCGGCACTCCGCGCGCGTTCGATCCGCGGCTGCATGCCGCGCGTCCGCATCCCGGCCAGGTTGAGAGCGCCGCGCGCCTGCGCCAACTGTTGGAGGGCAGCGAAATCCGGCAGTCGCACATCACCTGCCGGCGCGTGCAGGACGCCTATTCGCTGCGTTGCGCGCCGCAGGTACACGGCGCGGTCCGCGATTCGCTGGCGGAGGCGCGGCGCATTTTCGCTATCGAGCTGAACGCGGCCACGGACAATCCGCTGGTGCTCGACGATGAGATCGTTTCCGGCGGCAATTTTCACGGCGAGCCACTGGCGTTTCAATTGGATTATCTGGCGGTGGCGCTAACCGCGCTGGCCGGCATCTCCGAGCGCCGCATCGACCGGCTGGTCAACCCGGCGCTCAACGAGGAACTGCCGCCGTTTCTGGCAGGCCACCCGGGCCTCGAATCGGGGCTCATGATGGCTCAGGTGACGGCGGCCGCGCTGGTGGCGGAGAACCGGGTGCTCTCGCATCCGGCCTCGTCGGGGTCCATCACGACGAGCGGGAATAAAGAAGATTTTGTTAGCATGGGGATGACTTCCGCGCTAAAATACAAAAATATCGTGCGCAACACCCGCGCCGTGCTGGCGATTGAAGCTTTGTCCGCTTCGCGCGCACTTGATTTGTTGAGACCCTTGAAGAGCAGCTTGCCGATTGAACGGGTGCGCGAACGCATCCGCGCGGTTTCAGCTCCTCTTGAGGGGGACAGGGTTCTGCATCACGATATCTCCGCGTTAGAGAATCTGCTGGCCGGCGGTGGGTTGCGCCAATAGACGGAGGACAGAAGTCAGGAGTCAGCGGGTATTTCCCGGCGGTCACTGCAGACTCGACGCCAGGTGTTTCTCGCGGCACTGGCGCTGGATTTGACTGCGTGAAGTGTACCGGTTTACGCCGTCTCTCGCGTCTCTTGGCTTTGGTAGTAGCTGTATAACTAGTCGAGAGACTGCCTTAACACGCGCTTAAGCTTGTTTTTCTGGTGTAGGAGGTTCGGTACGCACAGGACGCGCCTGAGAGACGGCCATTCTGTGGTTACAGTACGGCGGCGGAATCCGCCAGGCCAGAGCGCGGCGCGTGGCGCAATCGCGGCGGGCGGGCTTGATGGTGGATACCCGGTGAATTGGGGCGTCACAGACCGCCCGTGCAGGGGATGAAAGCGCGGCTCACCAGGCCGTGAGACCACTTACCCAGTTAATGCTCCTCCCTCAGTGGGCTGCTGGCCGTGGAGGCCGATGCGACTCAACGCTTGTGAAGGAGTTGCCAATTGTCCTTGTACTTCTCCGCATCGTCTCTTGTGAAAAAGAAAAAGCCGCCCTTGTCCTCTCTCACTCGCCGTTTGACCACAGTGCTCGGCACGACGTAGTACTCCTGTTGGCTACCGCCCGCCCCGTTCACGAAGATATAGATGTGTGTTGGGGAAGAGAGCTTCATGGCCCGCTGTCCCACGAGCCAGAAGTTAGCTCCACCGGCGTTTGACTTGACCTGAATGGAATACACCCGTTTGCAGGACTCGTTGGTCACCAGCAGGTCTGCCCCGGCGGCATTGCGCGACGTCGGGCACACGGTCCAACCCCGGTCGACCAGCTCGGCTGCCGCGAGGAATACGGCCCGCATCCCAGGTTGACCCTTTACAGGCATGTTTTTGTTCCTCCCTTAAAGACCGTACCGGGCCAAAGCTGCCCCGCACAGCACCATTATAGCCGCGCGGTATCGCAAAAGGGAGCGCGCCCGCCCGAGGCGCGGCCACATCTTGTCACTCGGACGCGGTGCTGGCGGGCTGCTGCCCTTGCCGGATGCCTTTACTGCGGCGTTCTGGCGATCGCTCGGAAGAGCTAGAATCAGAATGGCGGGCTTCTGACTTATGACTTATTTAGTCTCTCAGCATTTCCCGCGCGGCGTTGTAGCCCGGCGCTCCCATGACTCCTCCTCCGGGGTGGGCTCCGGAGCCGCATAGATAAAGGCCGCGGACTGGTGTGCGATAGCGCGCGTAACCGGCTACGGGGCGCATCACGAACATTTGATCGAGGCTCATTTCACCGTGGAAAATGTTGCCGCCGGTGATGCCGAAGCGGCGTTCCAGGTCGAGCGGCGTGAGCACCTGCTTGTCAATGATTATCGAGCGGATGTTGGGCACGTACTCCTCGATGACCTCCAGCACGCGGTGGTAGAACGGCGCGCGCGCTTCGTCCCAGGTGGTATCGCGCAAAGTGTACGGCGCATACTGCAGGAAGATCCCCATGATGTGCTTGCCGGGCGGCGCAAGCGACGGATCATACATGGTCGGGATGGTCAGCTCCAGCATGGGACGGCCGGAGGGGCGGCCATACTTGGCGTCATCCCAGGCGCGCTCGATGTATTCGATGGACGGGCAGATGTGCATGGTCGCGCGATGGTGGGGTCCGGGCGCACCGGGCATGGCGCTGAATTCAGGCAGGCCGGAGAGAGCCAGGTTGATTTTGCAGGAGGTGCCTTCCGTGCGAAAGCGGCGGATGGAGGCGACGAAATCCGGCGGGAGGTCGCGCTCTTCGAGCAGCCGCAAGAAGGTCACGCGCGGATCGAGATTGGAGGCCACCGCCGCGCCTTCAATCTCCTCGCCGCCCTCCAGCATCACACCGCGGGCGCGGCCGTCGCGCACCAGGATTTTTTCGACCGCCGCGTTGGTGCGAATCACCGCGCCATGGCTGCGCGCGGAGGCCGCGATGGCCTCGGAGACGGCGCCCATGCCGCCGCGCACGAAGCCCCACAATCCGCGATGCCCGGCTACGCTGCCCATCACATGGTGCATCAGGATGTAGGCGGTGCCCTGCGAGCGCGGGCCGCCATTGGCGCCGATTACCCCGTCGGTAGCGAGAGTGACTTTCAGCTCCGGCGATTCGAACCATTCGTCGAGGAACTCGGCGGCGCTTTGGGTGAATATTTTGACCAGCGCCACCATGTCGGCGGGCGCCAGTTTGCGCAGGCGGCCGGCCAGTTTGAGATACTCGATCAAATCGCCAATACCGCGCGGCGGAAACTGCGGCGGGGTAGTCAGCAGCAGCGATTCGACCACCTGCGACAAGCGCTCCAGTTGCGCCTCGAAGGCGGGATAGACCTCGGCGTCGTGCTTGGAGAATTTGGCGATTTCCTCCAGCGTCTTGCGGCCATCCTGCCACATGAAGAAGCAACGGCCGTCGGGAAATGGGGAGAAGAAGGCGGGGTCCTTGGCGTCCACCCGGTATCCGAAGCGCGGCAGGTCTAGGTCGCGGATAATGCGCTCCTGGAGAAGGCTGGTCAGATATGCGGCGGTGGAAACGCGAAATCCGGGCCAGATTTCTTCGGTGACAGCGCAACCGCCCACCAATTCGCGGCGCTCCAGGACGATTGCTTTGCGGCCAGCGCGGCCGAGGTATGCGGCGGTTACTAAGCCGTTATGGCCGCCTCCGATGATGATTGCGTCGTATGGGTTTGGCATGGGTGTAAGTTAGCCAGGAGCGGGGCTTAAGCCCCGCGCGGGCTAAAGCCCGCCCTCCAGGTTGAGTTACCGTTTGCGAAATGCTACTACGGCCAGGGGAGGGAGGGTGATACTGATGCTTTGCGGGCGCTGATGCTGCGGCACGGGCCGCGAGGCGACCCATCCGGCGTTGCCCAGGTTACTGCCGCCGAACAGGTGCGAGTCGGTATTCAGCACTTCTTCATAGACGCCTTCCTCGGGCACGCCAAACAGGTAGCGCTCGTGGACGACGGGCGTGAAGTTACAGCAGAACAGGAGGAAATCCTTGGGATCTTCCGCGCGCCGCAGGAAAGCGATCACGGAGCGGTCGACATCGTGGAAGTCGATCCACTCGAAGCCCGCGTAGTGAAAGTCCACCTGGTACAGCGCCGGATTGGCGCGGTAGAAGCGATTCAACTCCTCCACCAGTAATTGCAGCTTGCGGTGGTAATCGAACGCCAGCAGGTCCCAGCGGCGGCCTTCGTTGTGGTTCCACTCCTCGCGCTGGCCGATCTCCTGTCCCATGAAGAGCAGCTTCTTGCCGGGATGGGCGTACATGTAAGCCAGGAACGCGCGCGCGTTGGCGAATTGCTGCCACTCGTCGCCGGGCATTTTGTTGATCAGCGAGCCCTTGCCGTGAACCACCTCATCGTGCGAAACCGGCAGCACAAAATTCTCGGTGAAAGCGTACAGCATGCTGAAGGTGATGTTGTTGTGATGATACTTCCGGTAAACCGGGTCCTCGCTGAAGTAGTGGAGCATGTCGTGCATCCAGCCCATGTTCCACTTCATGGTGAAGCCCAGGCCGTTGAGATAGACCGGCTTCGAGACGCCCGGAAACGCGGTGGACTCCTCGGCGATAGTGACGGCGCCGGGCACGCTGTGGGCCAGTTCGTTGAAGCGGCGGATGAAATCGATGGCTTCCAGGTTTTCGTTGCCGCCGTACTGGTTGGGCAGCCATTCGCCGGCCTTGCGCGAATAATCGAGATAGAGCATGGAGGCGACCGCATCCACGCGCAGGCCGTCGATGTGATACTTCTTCAGCCAGAACATGGCGTTGGAAATCAGGAAAGAGCGCACTTCGTTGCGGCCATAGTTGAAGACGAGCGTGCCCCAATCGCGCTGCTCGCCCTTGCGCGGGTCGGCGTGCTCGTAAAGCGCGGTGCCATCGAAGTACACCAGGCCGTGCGCGTCGCGGGGGAAGTGCGCGGGCACCCAATCGACGATGACGCCGATGCCCGCCCGATGGCAGTGGTCCACAAAGTACATGAAGTCCTCGGGCGCGCCGAAGCGGGAGGTGGGCGCGAAGTAGCCGACGAGCTGGTAGCCCCAGGAGCCGGAAAACGGATACTCCATGATGGGCAGCAGCTCGATGTGCGTGTAGCCCATCCGCTTCACATATTCGACCAGGTTGACGGCCAGCTCGCGATAACTGAGGAACTGCCCCTGCGGGCCGCGCATCCAGGATTCGATATGCACCTCGTAGATGGAAACGGGCGCCTTGAGCAAATTGGTGCGGCCGCGCTCTTCCATCCAGGCGGCATCCTGCCACTGGTATTTTTCGATATCCCAGACGACGGAGGCGGACTTGGGCGGGAGCTCGCTTTCGAAGGCGTAGGGGTCGGCCTTGAGCTGCTGATAGGCGGCGAAGCGCGAACGCACGTTGTACTTGTAGGTAGTGCCAGCGCCGAGCTCGGGGAGGAAGATCTCCCAGACTCCGCCGTTGCGCCGGCGCATGGGATGGCGGCGTGTGTCCCACTGGTTGAACTCGCCGGTCACCGTGACGCTTTCGGCGTTGGGCGCCCAGACGGCGAAGCGCACGCCTTTCACGCCATCGGCTTCGGCCAGGTGCGCGCCCAGCATGCGGTAGGCTTCGTAGTGCGTGCCTTCGGTATGCAGGTACAGCTCGAAGTCGGTGATGAGCGGCCCGAAGCGGTAGGGGTCTTCGAACTCGATGGTGGGGCCGTCCCACAGTTTGGCCTGGATCAGATACTTGCCGGGCGTGCCGGCGAGAGTGGTGCAGAAGAAGCCGCCGTCGTGGGTCTTCTCCATGGGCTGGACTTCGTCGCCGATGCGCAGCGAAGCGGATTCGGCCTGCGGCAGGAAGGCGCGGACTTCCCAACGGGATTGACCGCCGCGTTTCCGGACGGCGTGCGGGCCGAGGATGCGGAAGGGATCGCCGTGGTATCCGCCAACCAGGGCTTCGATTTCTTCTGGAGTCATGCGAGCCTGTTCGTCATGGAATGTTGGCCGGGAGGTTCGGGCCATGTATTACTGTAGCGCGGGGCGCGCGTTGCGCGCCGGGGCTAGGGGCTTGGGGCCTTGGGGCTTGGGCTGTGCAGGGTTATGCGAACTTGTGCATTTTTGTGCGTGCCGGACGCGAAACTCCTTTTTGTACGAACAAAGCCAATTTTCGATAAAGCCTGTGGGATCTTTGGATTTGGAGCCGTCTGGGAGGAGGGTGGCCGCGGCTGGTGGTCGGCGACCGCTGGGCGGCGACAATCTGATCCTGAGCGCGAAACGCCGATGGCCAATGCTGTGGCGACCTGTTGGGATGAGGTGTCCGAATCAGGTTCAGCTCGGGTTGGTTCGGGTCTGTACATTGATCTCACGTTTGAACCGGGGCGGAGCGCTGCTCCGCGCGGGGAGGATCTTCCTGCACGAAGTGAGGATACCACGGCGGCGGCGGGGATTCGGCTTATTGGTCAGCGTTGGGCGTTTGTTTTCAGTGGGGTGGGGGAGTGCGGAGATGTGTCATCGGCGGTTTGGTGGTGGTGGCCGGTTCCTGCTCGTTTTCACGGGCCGTCGCCCTGGAAGTTGACGGCCCAGCCGAGCGCCTAGTGGGGGCACTTCTGTTTGCTGAGGGGTTCGGTTCCCGTTAGCTCTACCATATAACATATGTATTTTCAGGCGCTTACGATGGTCTTGTTGGGTTTCCATTTCATCCTAAGGCGGCATCAAAGCGGCAATGGGCTACAATGCACAGACAGGTAAGCCAATGTCCGGCTGGAAGGAATTTGAAATTCTCAACGCTAAGATTCAGGCCGATGTTGCTCCGAATGCCACAGTCGAGAGCAACAAACGAATCTTGGGCAAATCTGGACGGCAAAGGCAAATTGACGTGGCGATCACCGAGAAGATCGGTTTGTTTCCTGTGTTGATCGTTCTCGAATGCAAGAACTACCGAAGGCCCGTAGGTATAACGAGGGTTGAAGCGTTTGCGACAAAAATTGCGGACGTTGGCGCACAACATGGGGTGATGGTTTCCGCCAAGGGGTTCGATGCCGGAGCGCGCGCCATGGCTGACCGGCACGGCATTACTCTGCTAACCCACCGCGACGCAACTGAGGCTGACTGGAATAGGGTCGTGGGGCGGCAATTCTGGATGCGCCTGGTAATGTCAGTGTGCGTCCGTTGGTCCGCTTCTGCCGTAGTTGGCGGTTCGTCGACGACCGTGTTTGAGGCCAACCAGGTTCTGTGGCTTGCGGACGGCAGAGAGGTATCGATTTCAAATGCTGTCAGACCTGTATTGGAGATGACCAGAGCGGCGCGGCCCGTTGGGGAATTTGTCGCGTGGGCCGTGCCAGTGAATCCGTTGTTCCTTGATGCGGACCGGACCATAGCGGTCGAGCGGTTAAGAGTCGGAGGAGAAAACAAGTCCTGGGGCCTAGTCATCAACCCAACGCTGGCGTCCGGCCACATTTTGCAGGATGCTCTGTCGGACGAAGAGCGCTGTTCACAGCTGTTTACGGAGCCTCTTGACTGGAAGAAGTTGTTCGAGTCCCCACAGTGCCGTGAGCTGACGGCCGCAGAGTTGGCAGAGAACCCTTCGCAGTCTTCCGGTGCTTTGTTTCTGTCTGACCCGAGCCAGTTGAAGCAATACCTGCGGCTAGCTATCACTCAGAGCGGCCGCCAACGGACAGCTCTGCGGCGAACTGCCCGGCCAAGGAAATCGAAGCCTAGCTAAAGCGCGGCCCTAGTGGTTGGTGGTTTTGCCGTGGAACGATTGTATGATGGTTCAGGAATCGCATGTCCTCAAACGCGCTCGACTTCATCACAATCCAGGGATTCAAGAGTATCGGTTCGGTGGAAAAACTGGAACTGAGGCCGATTAACGTGGTGATCGGTCCGAACGGCTCTGGGAAGTCGAACTTCATCGGCGTCTTCGCCTTTCTGCGTGCCATCCGCGAGGGACGGCTTAGGGAGTACGTGACGGCGGCCGGCGGCGCCGAGAAGGTGCTGCACTTCGGCTCGAAAACCACGAAAGAGATAAACCTCCATCTCTCATTTCAAACTGGAGCGAATGGGTACGAACTGAAGCTCGCGCCGACAGCCGATGATGGCCTTTTTCCATCTTCGGAGAAGGCGCTCCTTGCGCACGAGCCCTCACGATTCGTGCTCGGTCCTCGCCTAAACCCATCCCAGCAGGGTCGAGAAGCGGACATCAGCGTTCGGGGCACGCTAATGTGGGAATGGGTCGGTAACCACCTCGAGAGCTGGAGGATTTACCACATGCACGATACCGGCGCTTCATCGCCGATGCGCAAGACGGCGAGGGTGGACGACAATCGGTTCCTCCGCGCAGACGGGTCAAATTTAGCTTCGTTTCTCTATTTCCTGGGAGAAAGGCACATCGACTCTTACGGTTTAATTCAGCGCGCCGTGCGGCGTGTTGCGCCGTTTTTTGACGATTTCCAGCTTGCGCCGCTGCGGTTGAACCCTGGCGACATCAAGCTGGAATGGCGCCACAAGGGCTCGGACCAATACTTCGATGCTTCGTCGCTCTCGGACGGCACCCTCCGCTTCATCGCCTTGGCGACACTGTTCCTTCAGCCTGAGCAGTACCGGCCTTCGGTGATTCTGGTCGATGAGCCCGAGCTAGGGCTGCACCCGTACGCCATCGAGATGGTGGCTTCCTTGATTCGGCAAGCCTCGGTAAATACGCAGGTCATTGTGGCGACTCAGTCGTCTCTGCTGCTGGACCACTTCGCGCCGGAGGACGTTCTGGTTGCGGACCGCGTAGAAGGAGGCACCCAGATCACGCGTTTGGACTCAGCGCAGTTGGCCGCCTGGCTCGAGGACTACAGCCTTGGCCAACTCTGGGAGAAGAACGAATTCGGGGGCAGGCCGCTTCCGGACTGAGCGATGGCGCGCCTGCTAATCCATGTCGAGGGCCAGACGGAGGAAGGCTTCGTCAACGAGGTGCTCCGCGATCACCTGGTGGCGAAGGGTTACCATGCCGTTGAAGCGCGAATCGTAGGCAATGCCCGGCTTCGGCAACGACGCGGCGGAATTCGCGCATGGCCCTCCGTCAAAATGGACATCGCGAGGCACCTCAAGCAGGACCCGGGTTGCGTTGCTACTACCCTGGTGGATTACTACGGCCTGCCGCAGGGAGAAGGCAGGGCGTGGCCTGGGCGCGCGAAGGCCGCGACTTTACCGGCGACAGAAAAGGCGCGCTGTGTGGAGGATGCTGTCCTGGTCGATCTGGCCGCCATAATGGGCAGCCGGTTCGACGGGAGGCGATTCATCCCGTTCGTCGTGATGCATGAATTCGAGGGCCTGCTGTTCAGCGATTGTTCCGCCTTCAGCCGCGGCATTGGCCGGCCTGATTTGGAATCCGGATTTCAGGAGATTCGGAACCAGTTCGCCACGCCGGAAGAGATCGACGATTCGCCGGTTAGTGCTCCCTCGAAGCGCGTGGAGGCGCTGGTGCCTGGGTACGAAAAGCCGCTGCTTGGAGCGCTCGCCATACTGGAAATCGGGCTGGCTCGCATCCGGGCCGAGTGCCCTCATTTCAATAGCTGGCTGACACGGCTTGAAGCCGACGTGCTCCAGCTCGAATAGGATGTGGCCCGCCTTCACGAAGCCGCCGGCTTGGACGTGCGTTTAGTCAGCGCTATGCCGCGCTGCGGGACTCCACCCGCGAGGCACATTCAGCATCGCTCTCTCCGGCAAACGCCCGGATCAATTTGCGCTCGTAGGTCATTTGCAGGGCATGGATAGCTACGTCCCAGGTGGTCAGACTTCCCAAAGGCGTACAGTTCGCCGCGAACCGGTGCAGGACATCGTCCACCGTCGAATTGCCGTCACATAATTCGAGGAACTCCGCGGTGAGCGGCGATATTCTGAGAGTCTCGATTTCGTCCCCGGTAACCGGGCGTGTGGCCACGATCGCCGGGCAGTGGATAGACTCATCCGGCGGTTGGCGCCTGCGAAGCAATTCCACGGCGCGGGTCACGTCGGAGTCGAGGCGCAGGACGTAGACATGCGCGGGCGGTCCCAGCCGCATATCGCTTTCGAGGACATCCACGGCGGCTGGGGCGGCTGCGCAGGAACCGGACGAAATCGCGGTCGAAATCCCGCATAAACCCGCGAATATGGACGGCATGACGCGTGCTCGGCTTACCGGTTACGGCCGTACTTCTCGTGGCTCGACACCCAATCGGACGACGAGATGGCTGCGCCCAGCGAAATCTCTCCGGCCAGCGTGACACCGGCAATGATCTCCGCCAGCTTGTTGACCTTGCCCTTGCCGTAGCAGCCTAACATTTCGAGACACTCGCGCTGCGTGGCCAGGCCCGTGCCGCCGCCATAAGTGGCCACGATGAGCGATGGAATGGTGAGCGAGAGATAGAGGTCGCCCGCGGGCGTCAGCTCGGCATAGAGAATCCCCGCCGACGATTCGGCGACATTGGCCACGTCCTGCCCTGTGGCGATAAACATGGCGGTGATCCCATTAGCGGACTGCGCGCCGTTGTTGTTGGCGCCCGAAAGAAACGCGCCGACGTTGGCCACGCCGTAGTGGTAAACCAGTTTCTCCGGCTCGACGCGGAGCTGCTGGATCATAACGTCGCGCGCGATGGTGGCTTCCGCCGTCACCCGCTTGCCGCGCGTGCGCATGATGTTAATCTGCGAGGCCTTCTTGTCGGTGGCGAAGTTGGATTCCAGGTAGAAGTTGGCGACGCCCGAATAGTTGTCGAGAATCCAACTGCACGCCGCGAACGTCGCGCGCCCGACCATGTTTTGCCCGGCCGCGTCGCCGGTGGAGAAGTTAAAACGCAGATACACGAATTTGTTTGCCACGTACGGGTCGACGTACAGCAGCCTGGCCACCGAGGAGGTGGCCTCGGCTTCCTCGCGGATGCGCTCGATATTGGCATTCACCCAATTGACGAACTCGCGGCCGGCGCGCGCATCGGCAAATACAAACGCGGGCGCGCGCTGCATGGCGTCCGCCACCACCGTGGCTTTGACTCCGCCCGAGGCATTCAACACCTTGATGCCGCGGTTGTGAGAAGCGACCAGAGTGCCCTCGGAAGTGGCCAGCGGAATCAGGAATTCGCCGTCGGCGTGCTCGCCGTGGACGCGCAGCGGACCGGCGCATCCGATGGGCACCTGGGCCACTCCGACGAAACTCTCGCAGTTTCCCTGGGCGATGTGCGGGTCGAAGGAATAGCGCGCGATGTGGTGCGGCTGCATACCCGTCAACTGCTGGATGAGAGCTTGCCGTTGCCCGATGATTTCGGGCGAATAGTCGTCACGTTCATCGCGCGGCAGGTGTACGGCCGGCCGGACGGCGTCCGAAATGGCGTCCTCCACCTTGAATTGCAGCCTGCCGAACGGGCGAGTCTCGACGGAAATTTCGATTTGATGTTTGCCCTTGGCAAGGTGGGGCGCGCCGGTCTGAATAGTGATAACGGAACGCAGCGGAAACGGGAGCGGATGCGCGGCGTCCACCTGCGAGACGGGCATGGCGCTGCCGTCCTCCAGGCCGAGCAGGAGCTCTTCAAGCGCCACCGGATCGCCGTTGATGGCGATGCTGTCGACGCCCACGAGTTCGCCGTCGCTCAAGCGGTTCTTGAGAGCGAACTGGACTCCCGCGACGGTGTTCTTCAGGCTGCCCTGGGTATACAGCTTTTTGAGGAGGAGACTGGGGATCATCATAATCTTCTACCCTTTATATGCGATCAGGAAGATCCGGCGGAACGGAAACAGCACGCCTCCGGCAGGGCGGGGCGGGTAGTGCGGCCGGAGCGCTGCGAGGTAATCCGCCGCAAAGCGCTGGCGCTCGGCATCGGTTTCGAGGACCTCCAGGAAGGGCCGCAGTCCGGTGCCCCGGTACCACTCGACGATGGCCTCGGCATCCGGCAGGATGTGGAGATACTCGGTGGCCCAGAGGTCCAGGCGGGCGGCGGCGCAGGCCAGTGTGTCGTAGTAAAACTCCATTTCGTGATGGTGCCATTCGCGCACTTCGCCGTGCGGGAACGAGCGGATCCACTCTGGCGACGCAGCCACTTCGCGCATGAGCCGGTGGGGCAGCGCATCGATGTTTCCGGGAATTTGAATCGCCAGCGCGCCCCCCGGAGCGACGCGAGAGAGGAGCTGCGGATAGACGGCTGCATGGTCGTTGACCCACTGCATCGCGGCATTTGAGAACACTACGTCGAACGGGCCATCGTTGCCCGCGGACCACTCGGCGATGTCACCGGCGATCCAGCGTTGCCCGGGATACTCGCGCCGCGCGCGCTCCATCATTTCGGCGGAGCTATCCAGCCCGGTAAATTCGGCATCCGGCCAGCGGTCGCGGAGCACCGCGGTGCTATTGCCGGGCCCGCAGCCGAGATCGATCACCCGACGGACGTTGGCTACCGCGATGCGCCCGGCCAGATCGCGGCAGGGCTGCGTGCGCTCTTCGGCGAATTTCAGATACTGCTGCGGGTTCCAGGCGGACATCTTCCGACTGTAGCACCGCTTGCTGACGCGCGCGGCTCAGAAGGACAGGTGCAGCGACAGTTGCAGGAAGCGCGAACTGCCGATCGTATGCTGGATGTAGCCCAGGCTGCCGGTTGGCGGAATCGAGGGCGGCCCCTCGTAATAGGGGAAGAAATCGACATCGTTGTTAGGCGCGTCAAAATCGGGGTGATTGAAGAGATTGAACGCGTCGAAGTTGAAGCGCAAACGATATCGCTCGCCAAACAGAAACTCCTTGGCAAGGGTCATATCGAAACGCACCTGGAACGGCGCGCGGAAGAGGTTGCGGCCCGTACCGCCGTACAGCGATTCATAGATATCGCATCCGGATGCATCGCAAGGGGGAACGCCCGACTGCCCCGGCGCCAGGAACTGGGGCCCGAAATCGGCGGCATTCAGCACCGGATTGTTCGCGTTGACACCCGTGGTACCCTGGAGCTCGGCCTGCTTCGCGGTCACGCCGGGCAGCAGCGGCACAATGGGATTGGTGATATAGTCGCTCGATCCGTAGTACTGGCCGGCGACGGAGCCCGAAAAATCATACACACTGTAAGGCTGGCCGCTCTGGGCCACCGTCTGCCCGCCAATCGTCCAGCCGTTCGCCAGGTAGCCTAACGACTTATTCGAAGTCACCTTCGGCAGCGTGTAACTGTAGTTGATCAGAAAGACATGTGTCTGATCGAAGTCCGCGGACGCATAGTTCGATTTCGGATTCAGCGGATTGTTGCCGGTGAAGAACAGCCCCAGGCCGCTCTGCTCGTCGAGCGCGTGGGACCAGGTGTAAGAAGCCGTGAACTGCAAGCCATTGGCCAAGCGTTTGCGGGCCTGAAGCTGTAGCGCGTTATAGTTCGAGATGCCTTCGGCCTCGTACAAAACGGAGTTCATATCGTAGCCGATATACGGGACGCGGCCCGGTGCGTTCCCGGCGTATTCAGGCCCGGGGCAATATGGTTCCAGATCCAGTCCCCCGTTGTTGCAGTTGCTGCTTGGACTCAACCCGCCATACGAATAGATTTGTCCGTTCACCGGGTTTTGCGGGGTGGCAATCAGGGGCTGGTTGAACGGAATCGGCAATACTTCGTGTACGCCATGGTTGCCGACATATCCGGCGCTGAACAGCCAGTTATTCGACGCCTGATACTGAATGTCGAATGTCCAATTGACCGTATAAGGCAGCTTATTGTTCGCATCGTAGCCGCCAATCAGGAACGGTCCAAACAGGTTACCCGCGGGATAGCTGCCATTCAGGCTGTCGTTGAGGTTCGGCAGCAGAGCCTGAAACGCCGCGGGGCTTTGGGGCGGCGGCGGGGGCGCCGCGGTGCCGAATGGCGTCTGCAGGGTGGCTCCCTTGCTTGCGAATATAGCCGTGACGAAAGGCTGCTCAAGCGTTACACCCAACGGACCGTTGAATCCGAAGCCGGCGCTAGGCGAGAACTCGCTGAACAACTCGCCGCGGTCGTAATACATGCCGAAACCGGTACGCACCGTCAACTTCGGCTTGGGGGTCCAAGCCAGTCCAATGCGAGGCGCGAGTCCCCATTGGTGTTGGGTCAATAGTGAATTGCCCGCGCCGGCAGTGCCGAATGCTGCATTGTTTGCGGCGACCTCGAGTCCGGAATTGGTGATCGTGTCGGTCGCCGCGTCATAGGCGTACAGGCTGGGATTGAAGGTCGCCAGCCTTCCGTATTCTTCCGAAAGGGGGCCATCAAAGTCCCAACGCAGTCCCAGGGTCAAGGATAGGTTGCTGAGAACTTTGTAGTTGTCGTTGACGTAGACGCCCGCAGTGTTCGAACGGTAGTAGCGGCTGGCGTTGGCGTTGGGGAATGCGGCCGAGTAACTGCCGGTGCGGACGGCGCCCTCCACGAAATTCGTGAAACTCTTGAAGCCGAGCGTGTCCGATTCGGTGTTGTTGTTGATGATGTTGAGTTGCGTGTGCGCCCAAGTGCCGCCGATGGCGATGGTGTGACGTCCCTTTACCCAATTGAGGGAGGATCCAAGTTCCCACTGATTCTGGTACATTCCGGCGTTGCCGAAACTCACGCTGGGGCCGAACTCCAGCAGGTTGCTGCCCAGCGCGTCGCTGATTTCGAACTGAGGGAAATCGGTCGCCCCCAGAAGATTCATCCCAAAGGTGCCCGGCGAGAACTGCTGTTCGGTCCGCGAATAGGCGAGCAGACGCGTGAATCCGGCGTGCTGCTGCCACGTCAGGCTGGGGCTCAGGATCACGTTGTTGTTGATCGCGCCCACCTGGCTGCCCGCGGCGAGCTGCTGCGGAAAACCGAGCAGCGCGCCTACCGCCCCAAACGGGTTGGTGGTGGGATCGTTCTGATAGTAATATTTCACCGTTAGCCGGTCCATGTCATTCACGATGTAATCGACGTTGCCGATGCCCTGATTGACGCTGGATTGGGCGTTAGGCCCTTGTACCACCGCGTCATAGCCCAGCGCCTCCGCCGTCTTTTGATTCGTGATCTGGGCGCTGGGGAACAGGTACTGCCCGTTGGGCAGCGTGGCCTGTAGCATGGAGAGCGCCACGGGACTGATCTGCGACGTGGTGATGGTCTTGCCATAACTCGTCTGGATCATATTCACGATGCCTTGCGCGCTGCGATCGCTGGTCAGTCCGATGGGCACGCTCACGTCCTTGGTCGCATCCGCCGCGTCCGCGACGCGTACACCCTGGTAAGCCACGAAATAGAACAGCTTGTTCTTCTTAATCGGTCCGCCGAGGTTCACGCCGAACTGGTTGCGGGCGAGGAAGGGGTCCTTGGTGATGATGGCCGGAGACGAGTTGTAAAAGAACGGCGCGGCATTCATCACGCTGTTCTGGAAATCCTCGTAGAGCATGCCGTGCAACTCATTGGTGCCCGACTTGGTGACCACGCTGATGTGCGCGCCGCTATGCGCGCCCTGGGTGGCGTCGTACATGGCCGCGTTCACCGAGACTTCCTGGATGGTTTCCACCGGCGGCGTGGGCAGCGCCTGGCCGATGGCGCCGTATACTGAAGTGCTGGTCTGAATCGCGCCGCCGGCGCCGAAGTTTTCGCCGATGTTCAGGACGAAGCGATTCTCACCCACCTGGCTGGTGGAATTGCCGTTGAAGAGATTGTTGGTATCGACGCCGTTCAAGGAGAAGCTGTTGCTGGTATCCCGGTTGCCGTTGGCGAAGATCGCCTGGTTGCCGAGGCCGGTGTTGCTGCCGGCGCCGCCGAGCATATCCGCGTGCACGCCCGGGCTCAGGATGGCCAACTGCGTGAAGCTGCCGGTTCCCAGAGGCGTCTCTTCAATGGTCAATTGATCGACCACGTAGCCGTTGGTGGTATCCACCTGGTTCATGAGCGGCGTAGCGGTCACTTCCACCGTGGTGCTGACCGTGCCGACCTTCAGGTCGCCATCCACAGTGGTGGTGCGGTTCGCGTTGACCACAACCTGGGTGTGCGTTTCGGTCTCGAATCCTTCCTTGGTGAAGGTCACCCGGTAAGCGCCGGCCGGGACGTTCTGCACAGTATAGGACCCATTGGTTTGGGTGTGCTGGACCACTTCCAGGTTGGTGCCGATGTTCCGCGCCCGCACGGTGACGTCCGGGACGGCCGCGCCGGTGGCGTCTTTCACGGTGCCGGTGATGCCGCCCAAGACATCCTGCGCATGCATGGGGGCGCGAAGCATAAAACCCGCGAAGAAAACGAAAAAGACGATCTGCTTGATATAACGCGTCGATGAACTCATCTTGGCTGTTCCTCCATTTGGTCGCACTACAGCGGCTACGCCTGAACGGCGTGCTGATGGCCCATTCCGGGCAATTCCGGTTTCCCTTCCGCTATCTGCCCCGTTGCCGGCCAATGAGCCGCCTCACCCGATTCGCAAGCTTGGCGAACGTGCGGTGCGCATGGCCGATAGAGCTTATGATAACCTCAAATCTGCGGAAATCAAGTTGAAGATTTCGTTAATATCCGCGAGTCCGAGCCCTACCCCTATGACCCTCGAAAACACCCGCCATTGCAGCTTCACGGCCCGTCTGGATTGCCGATACCTGCTGCACGCGCCCGACGCCGTCGACGACCGCACGACGCTGGTGGCGACGCTGCACGGCTTTAGCGCCAATCCGGAAACGATGCTGCGCCTGACGGCGGCTATGATGGGCCCGCGGCACGTGATTGCCGCCGTCCAGGGACCCAACCAGTTCTACCTCGGCATGGGGTCCAACGAGGTGGGCTACGGCTGGGCCACGCACAAGCACCCGGATTCGTCGGTGCGCCTGCATCACGACATGCTGCTGCACGTGCTGAACGAAGCCGGACGCGAGTACGGCATTCCGGCCTCCCGCCGCATTCTGGCCGGCTTCTCTCAACCGGTGGGCATGAACTACCGGTTCGCGGCCACGCATCCCGGCGAAATCCGCGGCGTGATCGGCATCTGTGGCGGCATTCCGCGCAACTGGGAGGACGGCCATTACAAACCGGTTACGGCGGCCGTCCTGCACATCGCGCGACGGGAGGACGAGTTTTACAAACCGGAAGTCACCGAGCGCTACGCGGAACGCCTGCGCCTGCGCGCCGCCGACGTGGAGTTCCACATGCTTGAGGGGGGGCACCGGTTCCCGTCGAAGGCACGGCCCATCGCGGACGCGTGGCTGACGCGGGTTATGGGGTGGTTGGAATAGCTAAGCCAGCTCTGCAACGCCAAGCAGAGCGGCGACATGATGACGCAGGTTGCTCCGAAAACTCGCCCCCGCTTTGACCGAAACATATGGCCTCCTGGATAGTTACTCCCTAACTACGCGGATGATCGTTGTGTGCCGGTCCACGCCTTTGCCCAAATGGTAGCCTGCCGTCGTCACGCCGACTGCTACCCCCGTGAGGGTGGCGGCCGCGGGGCCTTCGGTGTTGCACGTATGCACGGCGATCTCGCTCCCGGCCACAAGGCCGACAAGCGCTCCGACCACCACGCCCAGGATTCTCCCACCTGATCCCTTCGCCTCCGTCATCTGCAGCGTGGTTACCGATGTGCGTGGAATGGAGGCTGTTCCCTTGGGCTGAACCTTGCGATTGGAAGTCTTGCGTATCTCCAGCGTCAGCGAATCGTCGTGCACCGCCTCAACCTCGCCTGCAATGGCAGTTCCGCCGGGTAGAACCAAAGACACCGTATGCGCGAGAATCAGCGGTGAAAGTTCGTTCCATCGGACTTCAAGCTTGGAGGTTCCAGCGGTTGCAGGCGACAGGCCCAGAACGCAAAGGCACACCAGTATCCAGCCCAGGGTTTTCATGTCGATCTTCATCTTCATCCTCCTTTTTGACGGTATGATTTCCATCTACTCGTTGCTCCTTTCCTTCAGCAAGATGGCCAAGGCGACGGCAACGACGCCGATCAGCGCACCCGCGACAATCCAGGTGGCTACCCTACCCCGTGTACTCTGGACCGGCCTCAGAGATCTGACCTCGGCAAACGCGATGCGACGTTGGGACGCGGCCGCGCCCTGGGTCTGAACTGTGAATCCTTCAGCGTCGCTCTCTCCAAGCCGCGCCCGCACTTTCTCTTTGCTGATGAATCGGATCTCGATCAGGGTGCCAGGCCGCAATCGCGCGACTTGGGTGCGGATCTGACTGACATCACTAGCCTGGTCCTTGGGTCCGTGCCCAAGCGGTTTCGCAAATGCGGAGTCTGCCCCCAGCGATACGCTGAGAACCATCGTCAAGAGGCAAGCCGGGGCCTTCCTCGCCTCGAAAATGGACTTCAACATTCGTCCTCCTTTCGGGTCAACGTCTTCGTCAGCGTTCTATCTTTATATGAAGAAAACGCCGAATCAGTTACGGCATTGCGGAGCCGTTGTCTGCGGCCGGACCAAGTACCACTCGATGTTTACGAGACTGGTTGGCCGCCACGCCGTTCATGGTAAGCGTAATCTGCACCGACGCCTTCGCCCGATGCAATCAGGAGTGCTCAATACGTTGAGCAGATTGCCCACATGGATTTCCCCTGAGGTTCGATTGTGCGCGCCCGTCGTACCGCGGGTTCTTTTAGCAAAACTGCGCCCGCAAACGCTTAAGCGCTCGGCACAGGCGAATGTTTAGACCGTTTGCAGTGATGCCTCGATCGCGGGCCGCCTCACGCCGGCTGCGCTCTTCGCGGTAAAGCTCAACGATGAGCCTTCGGTCCGCTTCGGACAAATTCATCACTTTATGCCAAACCTGCGCCCTCCGCTCGTTGTGCATCAGGAGCTTATCGAGATGCGTCTGGCGGTCGGGCGGTTCCAGGCCGCCGCCCGGTAATGGTTCGGTTGCGCGGGCCTTGCGGCGGGTTTCCAGCGCTACCCTGTCGCAGACGCCGAGCACCAACGAGCCGAGTTGCTCCGCTTTGCGAACGCGCCCGTCGTCTACCAGGCAGAATACCCGATAGAAGGTCTCATTGCGAATGTCTTCAGGTGCGCCGCAGCCTCGAAGCTTGTGGCGCAGCCTGGCTTCGAGTACTGGCGTAAGAGAGGTTACCAGGAATGCGCACGTGTCCGGATCACGCTGTTTCAATCTGCTTAAAAAGCCGGCATCAAAGTTCATTGTCGAACCTCTCCTGGCAACCCGACGATAGCCCTGGCGTTGCAGGGATTGGCGCCACATGCCCGCTCCTGATATCATGCACGTACTTCCGAATTCTTCCGAAATTGCGAATCCTCATATCGATGCCTGCGTTCCTGGGCAACTTTCAGACCAATCGCGTGCTAGCGGCCGTACGGAGCGGGATTTTGGAATTCCCACAAAAGCGTGACCGGCCGGGCCGGCAACGCCCCGGGCTTAAGCCGCATCCATCCAAGCACACCGGTCTCGAAGGTTTTAGCCCCTATTCTTTCCCGGTGGGCAGCCGTCCAGAATCGGCCTGCCCGTCTAACGACGGCCCTCCGCGAGAGTGACATGCTGATCAGGGCAGAGGCGAAACCGGGGGGAAGTGGCCGGGGCGCACCATCCGCCCCCATTTCTGGTTGTCATTTCGTCCCGAACGAAACCATGAAGTTGATGCGAGACTTGCCCCACTGATCATCGGTGACCGGGCTGCCTCAACGATGGGCGACGATCCACTCCAGGATCGGCTTCCACACCAGCGCTTCGGCATCAATCGCGAGGACCGGATCGGATGCCGCACCCCAGCGGGGGGCGCGGCCGTCCGGAGCCGGTGCTGAGGCTGACAATGCCGCGAGAGCGTGATTACTGGACGCCGCAAATACTGCCGCTGAATTCACCGTTCCATCGTCCACTCACCCCAAACGGACTGTTGGTATCGGTCCAAAGGATGAATGGGCCTGCGACGTCCAGGTGTCCCGAAGCAGACGCGAATCTATGCGTTCCTTTCACGATATTCGCGGTGGCCTTGTAGTTGCCCAACCAATTCGCAGCGGGCCAGATCACGACGGCCTGAGGGACTTCATAGGTGAAGCTGTCCAGACAGTCGTTCGGTCCGCCCCACACAGCCCCAGTGCCGAAGCAGACCTTATACGCGCCGCCTTTTAAGATCGAAACCGCTCCTTGCCCGTACTGAGTCCCGTCGTTGCCCGACATGCCGCCGGAGAGGAACTCGCCGGCAAGGCTGGCAAAGACCGGGCCGCCCCATGTGTCTGTAGACGCGAACTGATTTACAGTGGGCAGGTTGCCTTGTATAACCCCGTGAAATGCCTTGCATCCTTGCTGCGCCTGCGCCTGTGCACCGGGCACAGGGAGAGGGACGGCTGCGCATGCTAACGCCAAAACGAAGGTCGATGCAATAACGCTTTTCTGTCTCATGGTCAAACTCCTTAGGTTGGATTTCGTCGATTTCTTTGATCCTGCATACTGATGTTTCTGGAACAAGCTTTTCACGCGCCAGGCGTTCTTGCAATGAACGGCGTCTGATCGTTGCATGAAATGTTCATGAACGGTCCTGGAGCACAGGGTGGCAATCAACGATGTAATCGTATTCCGCTCAAGGAGTTATACTTGGCGGAGACGGCAACTCCGCTTCTATGCCTGCCCGTGCCCCATCGCCGCCGCGAACGCGTTTTGGCAGCTTTGAGTTGGACCTGGCTTCAGGAGAACTCTTCAAAGATGGTCGGAAGGTCGCACTTCCGCCGAAGGCCTTTGAAGTGCTCAAGGCCTTGCTCGAACGGCCCGGCGAAGTTGTCACGCGCGAAGAATTGCGCGGGAAGCTTTGGGTTGCGGATACCTTCGTTGAGTTCGACGACAGCCTGAACCACGCGGTCAAGAAACTCCGGCAGGCGCTAGGAGACTCGGCCGAGGAACCCGAGTTCATCGAGACCCTGCCACGGTACGGTTACCGCCTCATCGCCCGCGGGTCCCGCGCGATAGAACCGGGGCCGCAGATCCGGTCTCTAGCCGTACTGCCCTTGACCAATCTTTCAGATGACCCGCAGCAGGAGTACTTCGCCGATGGAATGACCGACGCCCTCATCACCGACGTATCGACGATCCGGGCAGTGAAGGTCATCTCCCGCACCTCGGTGATGCAGTACAAGGGGGCGAAGAAGCCGCTGCCGCAGATCGCGCGGGAGCTGAGAGTGGACGGAGTGATCGAGGGCACCGTGCAGTGCTCCAACGGACACGTGCGGATTACGGTGCAGCTCATCCATGCTACCACCGACACCCACCTGTGGGCGGGGAGCTATGAGCGCGACTTTCGGGATGTGCTGACCTTGCAAGGCGAGGTGGCCCGGGCCGTTGCGCGGGAGATCAAGGCTGCGCTAACTCCGGAGGAAGCGACCCGCTTGGTCTCCGCCCTCCCAGTCTCCCCGAAGGCCTACGAGGCCTACCTTAAGGGACAGTTTCATTGGTACAAGCTTTCTCCGGGGCACCTGGATAGAGCCCTCAGCTATTTTCAGTTAGCCTTGGAAGAGGACCCCAACTACGCGCTGGCGCAAGTGGGAATCGCCAACGTTTGGCTGGTGCGGGCCGATGCCGGATTCATGCCGCCCGGTGAGGCGTTTCCGAAAGCGAGGGCGGCCGTTTTGAAAGCTCTGGAGCTCAATGGAGCGCTCGCCGAAGGTCACATCGCCCTCGCCAATGTCACGGCGCTCTACGACCGGGATTGGCCCGCCGGCGAGCGGGAATTCCGGCGCGCTATCGAGCTCAATCCCAACAGTGCAGATAGTCATTTCATGTACGCCGACTTTCTGATCTCGATGAAACGTTCCCAGGAGTGGGCGGTCGAGATGCAACGAGTTCTGGACCTGGACCCCCTCAACCCCTTCTTTCAGTGTTTCTATGGGTGGCACCTGGTGTACCTCCACCAATGCGACGACGCTATCTTGCACTTCCGCGAGGCTCTTGCGGCCGACCCGAGTTTCCCGTCGGCGCGCATGGGGCTTTGGGGCGCCCATTACAGGAAAGGAATGCATGAGGACGCTCTGGCGGAAGCCGGGAAGTTCTTTGCCGTTTTGGGCGACCACGAAGTAGAAGATGCCCTGAGGCGCGGCTATGCGGAGGGTGGCTACTCGAGAGCGATGTACTTCGGGGCGGAGATGCTGGCAAAGCGTTCCAGGCGCTGCCACGTTCCGGGTGTGCGCATTGCACGATTGTATGCCCACGCGGGAGAGAACGATCAAGCGATGGAATGGCTGCAAAGGGCCTTTGAACAGCGTGAAACGCCTTTAATGCATCTCAGCGTGGCCTGGGATTGGGACGCCCTGCGCGACGACCCACGCTTCCGGGATTTGCTGCGTCGTGTCGGCTTACCGGAATAACAGGTGGCCGGAGCGGGTTATCGTACATTGGCCCCGGCGAGATGCTAGTGCCGTTGACAGGCTCACCCCGCCATCTCCAATAATCGCCGCTCGTCGATCACTTCGACGCCCAGACCGCGCGCTTTGTCCAGCTTCGACCCGGCCTCTTCGCCCGCCACCACGTAGCTGGTCTTGCGGCTGACGGAGCCGCTCACTTTGCCGCCCGCGGATTCGATCACGCGGGTGGCCTCCTCGCGGCTCAGGTTCGGCAGCGTGCCGGTGAGCACGAAGGTCAGTCCGTCGAATGGCCCGCCTTTTTTGCGCTTGACTTCGTATTCGAACTTCAGGCCCGCCGCGCGCAGCCGCTCGACCAGTTCCTGGTTGCGCGGCTCGTGGAAGAACTGGTAGACGCTTTCGGCGACCTTCGGACCTACCTCCTCGGCGCGCTGCAGTTCGTCCACGCCGGCCTGCGCGATGCGATCCAGGCTGCCGAAAGCTTCCGCCAGAAACACCGCGGTACGCTCGCCCACGAAACGGATGCCGAGCGCGGTGAGAATGCGCGGCAACGGGCTCTGCTTGGATTTCTCGATATTGCCGATTACGTTGCCCGCGGATTTGGCGGCCATGCGCTCGAGCGATACCAATTGCGCCAACGTCAACCCGTAGATATCCGCCACGCTGTGCACCAGGCCGCGATCGACCAACTGATCGACCAGCACGTCGCCCATGCCGTCGATATTCATCACGCCGCGGGCCGCGAAGTGCAGGATGGACTCCTTCAGGCGCGCCGGGCAGTTTGTATTGATGCAGCGCGAGGCGGCTTCCCCCTCTTCGCGCACGATTTTGCCGCCGCACACCGGACACGTCTCCGGCATGCGGAAGGGCTTGCGCCAGGAACCTTGCGACTGCACCCGCACCACCTTGGGAATCACATCCCCGCTGCGCTCGATCACCACCGTGTCGCCGATCTGCAGGCCCAGGCGCTCGATCTCATCTTCGTTATGCAGCGTGGCGCGCGAAACGGTCACGCCGCCGACCTGGACCGGTTTCAGGTGCGCCACCGGCGTGAGTGCGCCGGTGCGCCCCACCTGCACCTCGATGGCGTCCACGGTGGTCAGCGCCTGCCGCGCGGGATATTTATACGCGATGGCCCAGCGCGGCGCTTTGGCGGTCGATCCAAGCTGCTCCTGCTGCGCGACGGAATCCACCTTGACCACCACGCCATCGATCTCGTAGGGCAACTGCTCGCGCCTGGCTTCCCATTCCGCGCAGAACCGCAGCACCTCGTCCACATCGCGGCAGAGCTTGCGGTTGGCGTTCACCTTGAAGCCCATGCGCGCCAGCTCTTCGAGCGATTCCCAGTGGCGCGGGTAGGCCGGCCGGCCGTCCACTTGCAGAAAGTAGGTGTAGTAATCCAACCGGCGCGATGCCGTGATGGAGGGTTCCAGCACGCGCAGCGATCCGGCGGCGGCATTCCGGGGATTGGCGAAGCGCGCGAGGCCGCGTTCGTCGCGTTCCGCATTCAGCCGCTCGAAGGCGCGCCGGTTCATGACGGTTTCACCGCGGGCTTCGAACTGCGCCAGCCTGGCGTTCACGCGCAACGGCAGAGAGCGGATGGTGCGCGCATTCTCGGTGACGTCCTCGCCCACCACGCCGTCGCCGCGGGTGATGGCCTGCACGAATTGCCCGTCGCGATAGTGCGCGGCCATGGAAAGGCCGTCGAGCTTCAACTCGGTAACGTATTGGAATTCGGCGCCGCGCAGCAGCTCGCGCACCCGCCGGTCGAAGTCGCGCAACTCGCCTTCGTCCAGGGCGTTGTCGAGGCTCAGCATCGGCGAGCTGTGGGCGACCTTGACGAAACCCTCGCGCGGCTTGCCGCCCACGCGCTGCGTCGGGGAATCGGGCGTCAGCAGTTCGGGATGGCGCGACTCCAGATCGCGCAGCTCGCGCATCAGGGCGTCATATTCGGCGTCGCTGATTTCGGGCTGGTCCAGCACGTAGTACAGGCGCTCGTGATGGCGCAGCGTTTCGCGCAGCTTCTCGATCCGGGCGGCAACATCCTTCGGCATCGGCGTTATCACTATAGTTTAGTGCGTAGCGCGGGTGTTCTTGGATGGGGGGTGGTGAAAAGGCCGCCGGCGAGGGGCTCGACGAAAAACTTGGCTTGTATAGCGTAGCGCCTCGCTATACACTGAGCTTGTGCGTCTGTATGAAAGCAGCGACCGTTCCGGAATCCGGCCCGATCCGGCGCTTACGCGGTAACGGTCAAAGGCCAAATTGGCGTGTTACTTCCATTTTTTTGAATGGGCCGCCCAGATACGGGCGCGAAGCGGAAAGATTCACGCTCGCCACTTGCGTACGCCGGCGCGCCTTGCGTTATGACCGCTCGCCATGTTCCCAAAAGGGTAAGTTTCGGAATGTGCACGGCAGCGTGCGCGCCGTGATACCCTGCGGCTCAGCACTTCCGTGTTGACAAACGTCAATTGACGTTCTACAGTCGGACGATGATCGAGAGCTTTAAACATAAGGGCCTGCGGAACTTGTTCGAACAGGACGACGCCCGCAAGGTTAAAGCCGATCAAGTTGACCGTTTGCGGTTAATCCTTTCGACGCTGGACCAGGCCAGCGACGTGCAGGATATGAACCAGCCCACGTTTCGGCTGCATCCGCTCAAGGGCAACCGCAAAGGCGTCTGGGCAGTGACGGTAAGGGCGAATTGGCGTGTGACCTTCCGGTTTGAGGGGGGCGACGTCTACGACGTGGATTTGGAAGACTACCATTAGGAGGGACGATGCTATGCCGATGAAAAATCCTGTTCACCCCGGCGCACTTGCCAAGGCGAACCTTGACGAACTTAACTTAAGTGTGGCCGAGGCGGCGAAAACGATGAAGATCACGCGCCAGCAGCTTCACAACGTGATGCAAGGTGGAAGCGCCGTCACGCCTGAGATGGCGCTGCGCTTTGAAAAGGCTTTCGGCGGCAGCGCCGACATGTGGTTGCGGATGCAGGCCGCGTATGATCTTGCCCAGGCACGAAAGAACCAACGCAAAATGAATATCCCGCGCCTTGTCGAGCATCCGTCGCTTTAAACGCCGCGACGTTTCGCAAAGGGTCCTTTGTGAGAAGGATTTTGCGCCAACCCAATGGGGTGGCCGGGCTGTACGATGACGACGACGCCACGTTCAACCCGCCGATACTACGCGATACAATAAGTCGTGCCGTGCCTTACCGAGTTCAAAAGCCATACATCATCGTCAACGGACAAAAACTCGTCATCCCCACTGCTGTCCCACAACGGATGCCGTGCTGCGACAGATGCAACGAGTTAGCAGCTACTGCCGCAAGTGTTTATTCCGAACTTGCCCCCGACAAATGGTGGAAGTGGTTTTCGTATCCACGGTTTTCATGCCAACCGGAAGCGTTAATGGGGTGTGAGAGGCATCCTGTCGAACCAGAAATTCGTTTTTTGGACGGACGGGTCGAGCCATTCATCCGGTTTCCATTGACGAGATGGCAGCGGCTGACGGAATGGGATGCTCTTCTCGTAGCGGCTGTTCTTGCCTTCGTCTTTGCGGTCATCATTGAGCTGTTCGTTGGCCTCATTCGCCGTTAGTGGCATCGTGATGGCGGAAGGGGCGCTCGCTGTTTCAGAAAGGGTCAATTACGACGTGCACGCCGCCAGCGGCAACACTGGCCGTCTTGTTATATTCAGACTGGAACAGCAATGACTTCTGTAGCGTTTCGACTGCTCAAGAAGGTCGCGAAACGTGGTGAGCTTTCACTCAAGGACGCGATTGAGTTTCCTAAAGCACCACTGGACCATACTGCTCAGTATCCGCTCGCGCTGTTGATCGAGGAAGGTTATCTCGGTTCGACGCTCGATCATCAGCCTCCAGTCTGGAGCCGAAAAGATGCGAGAGTATTCTCTCGCGGTTTCCCTTCACATGTTCACCCTTCCGAAAGACAGCAGCGGCGTAGTTCACTATCACGGTGTTCCGCCGCAGGGTGTCCGGTCGAGCGGCAATGTCGACCCGGACCGGGAGCGAGTTTTCTTGAAGGCGAAGGGGGCGCTTTACTTGGACCAGTTCGCACAAAAACGCTGGGATCGTTTCTGGGCGTTTCTTTCAGGGGCCGTCGCGGGCGTGATCGTGGGGCTAGTTTTAGCGGGCTTGAGGAAGAAACTCGGTCTCCAGTGAGATCATGTTTCACAAAGGGTAGGTTTTGAGACGCCGCGCCAGCCCCGTAAAATCAAGCACTTGCAAGTCTCATAAGGCTATCTCAAAATTGAAGCACATAACACAGGCACTCGTGATGGCGTAGCGTTTCGCGCAACATTTCGCGCAGCTTCTCGACCCGCGCGGCAACATCTTTCGGCATCGGCGTTATCACTATAGTTTAAACTGAGATGTCTGGAGTGAAGCCATAGCCGCCGCACGCAAGACCATCGTCATTTACAATCCCTTTGCCGGCAAGATGGGCGCCAAGGGACTGAAGCGCTTGTCCGGCGCCGCCGAAATCCTGCGCGAGACGGGGCACGACACCTGGCTGGTGCCTACGCAGGGACCGGGCACGGCGGGCGCTATCGCGCGCCGCAGCATCGCGGATGGCGCGGAGCTGATCCTCGCCGCGGGAGGCGACGGCACCATCAACGAGATTGCCGGGGGCGTGGCCTTCTCCGATGTGCCGCTGGGCATTCTGCCCGCCGGTACGGCCAATGTACTGGCCAACGAGATGGGACTTGGCTCGAGCATCGAACGCGCCGCCGCGAGTCTCCACAAATGCGTGCCCACGCGCGTCTCCATGGGCCGGCTGCAGTGCGTCAACGGCTCCGAGCGCACCCGCCTGTTCCTCCTCATGGCGGGCATCGGACTGGACGCCCAGATCGTCTACAACATCAGCTTGCCGCTGAAGGCGCGCCTGGGGAAGCTGGCCTATTGGCTCGCAGGCTTCAGCATGTTGGGGCGCGAACTGGACGAGTTCGAAGTGCTGGTGGAGGGTCGCCGGATCAGTTGCGCCTTCGCATTGATCAGCAAGGTGCGCAACTACGGCGGCGACCTGGAGATCGCGCAAAGTATCAGCTTGCTTGACGACCGGTTCGAAGTGGTGCTGTTCGAAGGGCACAATTCGTTCCGGTTTCTGATGTACCTGGCCCGCGTGGCTGTGCGCAAGCCGAGGGGCGTGCCGGGCATTTCGCTGATCCGTACCGGCTGTGTGTGCATGCCGGGCACCACCGGCAGCCGCGTCTACATTCAGGTGGACGGCGAATATGCGGGACACATTCCGGCCAGCGTGGAGATCGTGCCCGATGCGCTCACGCTGCTGATTCCGGAGGCGTATATACGGAAGAGCCGGAAGCAGGAGTCAGGAGACAGGAGTCAGGAGTCAGAATAGCGGCCGCGCGAATTCCCCCGAGGTGCGGGCGCAGCACACTGTTTCGGTGCATTATTCTGGCTTCTGACTTCTGACTTCTGACTTCTCAACATCGGCAGGTTTTGCCGATGTTGGCTGTAAGCGCCTTCGTGAGCGCGGCGTGACGCAATACGCCGCGACGAACAGCACCGCCAGCAGGGCGTCCGGCAGGGCAGTCGCGGCCTGCACCGGCGAAATGCGGTCTTGGAGATACAGGACGAGCAGAGCGCCCACGTAGCTGACTTTCTCCAGCACGGAGGGAATCATCAGCGGCCGGAACCGCGCCGGGTCCGTTGCGATTACAAAAAAGGCGAATTGCCAGGCCAGGCCCAGGCCTGCAAAGCCGTAATAGAACTGCGGATGCGTGACGGGCGGCGGGTCCAGGCGGCCCACCATGTTGAACATGAAATATAGCGGCGCGAGCGCCAGCACGCCAAACGCGCCGGCTACCCAATAAACGACCTTCGCGAATTTCATTCCTGGGAGTATAGCAGGGCGCGGACCGGCTAGGCCGCGGACAGGCCAGGAGGCCTGTCCTACATGCGTTCGACCCGCACGCCGCCATTGGTGGTAGTGGCGCGCACCAAGTTCCCGCCCGAGCCCAGATCCACGGCGAGATGCCGGCTGATCTCACCTTGCAGCGTCACCGGGAAATCGATGCTGACACCGCCGTTGACCGTGCCGGTCTCGAGGTGCGCCGAGTAGTTGGAGGGAATCCGGATGGTCACGCCGCCGTTGGTGGTGGACACATCGCAGCGATCGCCTTCCCAGTGATCCGAGGCCAGTTCCAGGTGCAGCCCGCCGTTGGTGGTGTGGCCTTCCACGGAACCCGCCAAATGCTTCAACGACACGCCGCCGTTCATCGCCTCGAACTGCGTATGGCCCTGGACGCCCGCGACGCCGATGCCGCCATTGTGGGTGTGCAGCACCAGGTCGGTCTTCTGCGGCACGAAAATCTCATAGCTGACGCCCCAGCCGTGCTTCTCGGAAGTTGGACCGGTCGCGCGCACGCGTCCACCGGCAGTCTCAACATGGATCTCGGACGCCACCCGCCGCGAGTCCGCCTGGTCATCCTGATAGGCCTGCACCTTGCTGCGCACCAGGATGTCGCTGCGGTTTGCTCCCTTGATGGAAATCCCGCCATTTACGCCGCCGTCCACGTCGAGTTGTCCGACGGCCGGCACCGTGACTTCGCGTATCTCGCAGTAGTGCCCGCGTTCGCTCCACCGGCTGTCGTCGCAGCTCATCGTTTTTTCCTGCGGCAGCGCCGCCGGCGCCAGGCACAGGGCCAGAATCAGAATCCGGTTCATAGTTCGCTCCCGTTCCCTTAGACGCGCGACCGCGCCGCCGGTTGGGAAGCTAATTGCTCCGCCGCAGTTTTTTCTTGAGATCCGGCCAGAACTCGGCCGAAAAATTGGTGACCAGGTCGAAACCGACGCGGAGGGACCCCTGCAAAAACCCCAGCCGCACGGTGTCGAGCCGGTCCGGATACCACAGGTTGGAAATGAACGCCGCGCCGTACGCGCTGCCAAAACGCCAGGTGGAGAAGGTCTCGCCACCCGCGTCCGTGTGCGTCAGTAGGGTGTCCCGCGCCGCGTGCGCCATTCTGCGCCAAAGACCCTTACGATCCGATCGGAAATACCGCGGATCCTCGTGCAGGGCCGCATCCAGGCCAAACGCGAGCGCGCCATGGATTACCCCGCAGGCCTCCGTCGAGGCCACCCGCCGGCCGTATGCCGCCCAGCCGTCTCCCCACTCTTTGGGAGCATTTAATTCCTGGAGCAACCCGGCGTAGGCCAGCGTGCCTCCCAGCGGCCAAAGCCCCCACAGACCTTGCGCATGATAGCGCAGCTTATTGATGGGTGGCGGCGCCGCTGCCAGCGTCATGCGGTATACGCCGGTTTGTTTGTCGCTGTTGGTGACCGCCAGCAGGTACGACCCGGTCGCCCAACCAGCCGGCAGAATCGCCGCCGCCATTTGGTTCGTGAACGACACCAGCGTCAGCGTGGCGCTTTCGACTGCCACCGTGGGCGGCGCGCCAGCCGGGCTGAAGTTGGAGCCGGTGATGGTCACCTGATTTGCGGCATAGTCCACCGTGGCGCTCGCGATGGCGGGTGCGTCGGCTGTCCCGGCGTTCAGAGACGGAAGCGCGATGAATGCCAGGCACGCGAATAGTGAATGGGCAGTTTTCAGGTAACGCAATCCAATGCGGTCAATGTGACGGAACGTTAAGAATATCACCATTCGGAAGGTTTTTGTAAGGAAGTGAGCGCCTCGCGGACTATACCAGCGAAAGATATGGATCCAAGACAAAACCTCGCCAAGAGATTCGATACCAGTGGGTGGTGGCCTTTTTCGTTTTTCTGGTGCGGTACCGGCGGCGGAAGCGCGCGGAGTTGGCGTGGCTGCTTAGTCTGGGCGATCCCCGATGACATCGTTGCGTCTGTGGTGGCACAATTGATTAGGTGACACGAGCATGAGTTCCCAAATCACCCCACCCAATACGGATGCGGCGATCCTGGCACGCTTAATCCAGATCGGGCGGGAAGAGTTGCCGCGCGGTGCAGCCGAGTACTTGCTGTCGATTCGGTTTGGCGATCGCGACACCGCGCGGATGAACGAGTTGTCCGAGTTGGCTCGTCAGGGCAGGCTGACCAACGAAGAGCAAGCCGAACTCGACAGCTATATTCATGTCGGAAATCTCCTGGCGGTCATGCAATCCAAAGGACGCCGCGCTTTGCGCATTTGACTCAATAGTCAACGATATTGAACGCCGATCTCATCCATCGGGTTTGGCAGCGAGCCTGCTCTCGCTGTGAGTATTGCCAATTGCCTTGCAGCGTTTTCACCTAGCACCGTTCCAGATGGATCACATCGTAGCGCGGCAACGTGGGGGCGCGACCGAACTTGAGAATCTCGCCCTCGCCTGCATCCATTGCAACCGCTTTATAGGCCCGAACATCGCCGGACTTGATCCGGATAGCGGCGAAATCGTTCGCCTGTTCCATCCCCGACGCGATTCGTGGACAGAACACTTTGAGTGGAATGGGCCTCAACTGCAGGCCAGGACTCAGATCGGCCGCGTGATGATCGCGCTGTTGCTCATTAACGATCCGGAAGTTGTCGCGGTGCGGAAGGCACTCCAGGAAGAGGGCGTTTTCGGAGGATAGCGGGCCCACGCTGGCACGTGCTTTGCATCCACCCCGCAACCCTCACTCGCATCCGTTGCGGCCGCCTAAGGTCCCGAAGATCGCTGGGCTTGATTGTCACTTCACCATGCTCTTGTCAGCGTCGCCCGGGCTTTGTTACAGGAAGTGAGCTGAGGTCTCAAAAGCCTCTTCGGGTGTGCCGTGATCGTCACCAGTGATCAAAAAGCTTGGCTGGTACTTTTCGTGGGCATACGTGTAATACGCGAAACTCCATCGGTCTTCGTTCCCGAAGTAGCGAATCCGGCAGAGATGCGTGGGAGTATTCCGCAATCGCTCGATCCACTGTTCACGCGTCTCCCCACCAGGTAAGACACACGCGCGCGGCATGTCCGGTTCGGTGTATGCATCGATGTAGCAGAGAGCTCCGCGGAAGCGCACATCGATTCGCGTGAACTTCCCGGCGAAGTGCTTGTTAGCGTAATCGACAATGCGCCGTTCGGTACGTGCCTTTACAGCGGGCGGAATAGTTTTGCCGCCGGTGTGAGGGTTGTAGACCCACATCCGCATACGTTCTCCTCCATGACCTGGCTCATTGTTCTCGCGCCGGTGGAACGAGCATGGTGGCCTCGCACGATGAGTGAATGCGAATGAGCGCCAACACATCGTCGCGATCGTCGGAACTCCAAGCTGTGGCAGTCTCCGATGCCTGGGTGCGAATCGCCTTGACCTCCGCATCCGTGAGAGCCTTCGCTCGCTTCAAAGCGCTCTCGATCGCGTTGATTTCCAGCCGCTGGGCTAGAACGAGCCTCAGCAGCAGCCTCCATTCCGCGGCCGTTACGTTATCCATCCGCGATTTACCCCACCACCACCACGTGAATCTCCCCCGGCCCGTGCACGCCCCGCACCAGGATCTGCTCGATATCCGCCGTGCGGCTGGGGCCGGTGATCAGCACCATGGAACTGGTCTCGGCAGCGGGATCGGGCAGGATCGTGAACAACTCGTCGAGCCCCGATAGCACGCGCTCGGCGGGAACGACCGCGATGTGCACCGGCGGCAGCAGCGAGACTAAGCGGGCTTCCGCCGGGCTGGCGAGCAGCACCAGGGTGCCCGTGTCCGCCAGAGCGTAGTCGGCGCTGGTGATGCCCACATTCGCGGTCGCGCAGATCGCCCGCAATGCGGCCGCATCCGTGAAGCCGGATTGCACACCCGCCAGATCCACGATGCCGCATTCCCGCAGAAACGGCGCGTTGGAGGCGACCGCCGACCTTCCGTCCAGCACCGCGCCGACGTATGCCCGCGCATCCTCGGCCGTGGCCGCGCGGCGGGTCTTGCCCGCCAGCGCCTCCACCGCGCGCAGCAGGTTCGCGAGGCGCGTCTCCGCATTCACTTCGGCCACGCGCAGGCGGACCGGCGGAGGCTCCGCGATTCCTTGTCCGGCGGTCCGGCCCAACGCCGTCCGCACCTTGTTCAGGATGGCTTCGCGGGACATCAGCGCTTCCTCCACAACTCGCGGAAGCTGGCGGCCGGGGCGGGCGGCAGGTCCCGCTGGCTCAGCCAGGCGCGCACCGGCGGCAGATTCATCACTGCGGGCGCGCTCCGCAACCACTTGCCGTTCCCCCGCGGCGCCACGCCCGCGGCCACCATCGCCGCCATCTCATAGATGCGCGGATGGCACATCACCCAAGCCCACATCCGGAACGCCAGGCGCTCCAAGCGGTTCACGCCTTTGCGCTCCTCGTTCCGCTTGGCTTCCGCGCGCAGATCCAGCAGCACCTTGGGAATGTCGATCTTCACCGGGCACACTTCCGCGCACGCGCCGCACAAACTCGATGCGAACGGCAGGCTCGGCTCATGCTCGATGCCCAGAAACTGCGGCGTGATGATGGCGCCGATCGGTCCGGAATAGACCCACGGAAAGCTGTGCCCGCCGATCTTGCGGTACACCGGGCAATGATTCAGACACGCGCCGCAGCGGATGCAATAGAGCGATTCCCGCTTCGCGCGATCTGCCAGCAGCCTGGTGCGGCCGTTATCGAGCAGCACCACGTAGAACTCTTCGGGTCCGTCGATCTCGCCCGCGCGGCGCGGCCCCGAGAGGAACGACGTGTAAACCGTCAGCGCCTGGCCGGTGGCGCTGCGTCCCAGCAGCTTCAGAAACACGGCCAGATCCTGCGCGCGCGGAATCACCTTCTCGATGCCCGCCACCGCGATGTGTATTTTGGGCGCGGAAGTGGTCAGGCGCGCGTTGCCCTCGTTTTCGACAATCAACACCGCGCCCGAATCGGCCAACAGGAAGTTTGCGCCCGTGATCCCGATATCCGCCGCCAAGAACTTCTGCCGCAGCACTGCGCGCGCAATCAGCGTCTGCTTCTCCGGCACCGTTTCGTTGGCCACCCCCAGCGTGCGCGCGAACAGATCGCCGACGTCATACCTGGTCAGGTGCAGCGCCGGCGCGACAATGTGATACGGTCGCTGGTGCGCGAGTTGCAAAATGTACTCGCCCAAATCGGTTTCGACCGATTCCAGCTGGTGATGCTCCAGCCGTTCGTTTAAATCGATCTCCTCGGTGGTCATGGATTTCGATTTCACGATGAGATGCGCACCGCGTTGCTTGGCGAGGCCGAGGACGAAGTCCGCAACCTCGGTGGCGTCCTGGCAATAGACGACTTTGCCGCCGTGCGCCGCCACGTTGGCTTCGAACTGTTCCAGGTAGTGGTCCAGGTGGTCGATGGTGTGGCGCTTGAGGGCGTTGGCCGCAGTGCGGAGTTCCTGGTAATCCGGCAGCGCGGCGGCCGCTACGGCATGTTTGCGGTGATCGATGAGGCGGCCGGTGGCCCGGTAGATGGCCAGTTGCAGGTTGGCGTCGGCCAGCGTGTTGTGGACCTTTTCGTCGAATGCGGCAGACATAATTAGCGGCTCGCCAGGACTTCGGCCAGGTGCATGGTGCGCACCGGCAGCGCGGCGCGCGCCAGAGCGCCCTGGATCTGCATCAGGCAACTGGAATCCACGCTGACCACGGTCTTAGCGCCGGTGCGCACGATGGAATCGATCTTGGTGCCCGCCATGCCGCCGGAAATTTCGGGGAATTTAACGGAGAACGTACCGCCGAAACCGCAACACTCCTCGGCCGCGTCCATCTCGCGCAGTTCCAGTCCGCGCACGTTCGCCAGCAGACGGCGCGGCCCGTCCCGGACGCCGAATTCGCGCAACGCGTGACAACTGTCGTGATACGTGACCACGTCCTCCAGGCGCGCGCCCACATCATCCACGCCCGCCACCTCCAGCACGAACTTGGAGAACTCCCAGACGCGCGGCGCCAGCGCATCGACGGCGCGCAGGGCGTCGGCGTCATCCGGGAACAGATCGTGGAAATGATGCGCGATCATGGAAGTGCACGAGCCGGAAGGCACCACCACGTATTCGGAATCGCGGAAGACTTTGAGAAAGTGCCGCGCCACCTGGCAGGCTTCGCGGCGATAGCCTGTGTTGAAGGCCGGCTGGCCGCAGCACGTCTGATCCTCCGGAAAGTCGACCTGGTAGCCGAGACGATCCAGGACATCGGCCATCGCCATACCGACCGCCGGGAAAAGCTGATCCACGATGCAGGTGACGAATATCGAGACCCGCTGAGCCATGAAGAAGGATTGTAGCAGAGTGGTCCGGTGATTCCACGTTTTTGGGAAACCGCTCCCTGA
>Ga0181536_10000688_pt1 | contig 40371 bp, 32 predicted proteins | sample PEATcosm2014_Bin_41_FD_121105 | JGI IMG/M metagenome (GOLD analysis project Ga0181536, IMG submission 121105) | Peatland microbial communities from MTU Mesocosm Facility, Houghton, MI, USA - PEATcosm2014_Bin17_60_metaG | ecosystem: Environmental > Terrestrial > Soil > Wetlands > Peat | place...
TCGATGGCCTGAAGGTCCGGCGGGTCGAGCCTGACGACCTGGTGACGGCTGCCGAAATCGCGGAGCGCCTGGGGCGCAGCCGTGAGAGCGTGCGACTCCTCGTCAAGGGAGCCCGGGGTGCCGGCGACTTTCCGTCCCCGATCTCCCACGCCCGATCTCGCCAGCGCTTGTGGCGCTGGTCGGAAATTGCGGCCTGGGCAGGGACTGTTGACAATGACCAACGCCACCGGGCGAGGCTCGTGGCGACTGTCAACGCTGCCCTCGAGTACCGCCGGCTCGCTCCGACGGTCGGGGGATTCGTCCCTTCGCTGCTCGGCGTCGACCCGCCGCCGTCACCCGGCGGGCCCGCCCAAGGGAGCGAGCGAGCCCAACCGGCCGACCCCGCGCCGGCACTCGGGGTCCCAACTCCGCCTGGCGCGGCGGTGACGGCGCCGACGACGATTGCCGCCGGGGAGGGGGAGCAGACGCTGAACGCGCCACAGCCCGCCGCGGCGAGTGAATCGGCGGCCACCGACGACCCGCCCAGGCCGTCCACGTCCTACTGGAACCGCACGCGCGCGCAACGAACGTCAGTCCCACAGTCCGATCCTTCGGTGTCCGCTCCTGCCGTGGAGGAAGTACCGCCCGACACGAAAAGGGACGACCACGACACCGTCTCGTGGACGATCGTCGAACTCGAGTTTCGACGCTCGAAAGGCGGTTGCTCCAAACGAGGAACTTGCTTAGCCTCGCGGTATGCACGACGCCGTCCGCGTCCTGGTCGTCGAGGACGAGATCCTCTGTCGCGACATGCTGGCGGCCGGGCTGACCCGAGAAGGCTACGACGTCGATGTAGCCAAGGACGGCATCGAGGGGTTGGGGAAATTCACCGCCAACCGGCCCGACATCGTGCTCCTCGACATGGTCCTTCCGGACATCAGCGGCACCGAGGTGTGCCGACGCATACGCGCCGAGGCATCAGTGCCCGTCATCGTGGTCAGCGGCCTCGGCGCGGAGGACGACGTCGTCCTCGCGCTGGAGACCGGCGCCGCCGACTACGTCACCAAGCCCTACCGCCTCAGTGACCTGACGGCCCGCATGCAGGCCGTCCTGCGCCGGGTGGCTCCGCCCCTCGCCGCCGTAGACCAGGTCGACTCTCCTCGCCAGTGCGACGTCATCGGCGCCGGAGCAGTGTGCATGGACCTTGTCCGACGCGAGGTCACCACTTCCGGCCGCCGCGTCCACCTGACCCGACGGGAGTTCGACCTGCTGGCCCTGTTGCTTTCTCCGCCGAACCGGATGCGCACCCGCGAAGAGCTCGTCGACCACCTGTGGTCCGGGCGCGACCTCGACAACTCCCGCGCCCTCGACGCCCACGTTCGGCGGCTGCGGGTAAAGCTCGAGGACGGCTTGGCCGGCCGGCGCCATCTCGTCACGGTGCGCGGGGTGGGATTTCGCTTCGACACCGTCGGTGGCGACGTCCACGACCCCGCACCCTTGGCGAACCCCGCACCCTTGGAGATAAGGGAGCCGGCGTTCTCCACAACCCCAACCGACGGCGGGGATGGCAGCCGGTTCCAGGGGTTGACCTCGGACCGCCCGAGTACGGATCCGGCTCGGGCCAGGACACCGGCGAGGACCTGACCTTCGCTTCGTCGACCCGGCGATCCGATACGACCCTCCTGCGCAGCCTCGTCTCGCCGCTCGGTGGCGATCGACTGTAGGGTCGCCGCTCCCGCACCCACCGGCGCGAGACTGCGCGCATGGCACGGGGAGACGGGTCGCTCACGGCGCTCGTAACGGGCGCCAGTCGTGGCATCGGACGCGCCACCGCAATCGCCTTGGCGCGGGTCGGCGTGGACGTCGCGGTGACGGCCCGGACCGCACATGAGGGCGAGGGCGTCGACGAGTCGGACACCGGCGCCGGCCGACGCTTGCCCGGGAGTCTCGACTCCACCGCAACCGAGATCGAGACATTGGGTCGTCGAGCCCTGCCGATCGTGGCCGACCTCCACGACCGCCCCTCGCTCACGGCCGCCGTCGATCGGGTGTTCGAGACCTGGGGCCGGATCGACATCCTGGTCAACAACGCCGTGGACACGGGCCCGGGAAGCATGGTGGCATTCGTCGACCTCACGATCGAGCAGCTCGAGCGCAAGCTGATGGCCAACGTGGTCTCCCAGGCGGTGGTGATCAAGGCGGCCCTGCCGGCCATGCTCGCCAGTGGCGGTGGGGTGATCATCGACGTGTCGTCGCACGTGGCGACCGGCGACCCCACGGCTCCGGTCGGCTCGGGGGGATGGGGACTGGCGTACGCGGCGTCGAAGGCCGCCTTCCACCGCTTCGCCCCGATCCTCGCCGTGGAGCTCGCCGAGCACGGTATCCGCATCTACAACGTCGACCCCGGGTACGTCGAGACGGAGCGCCAGCAGGTCAACGCCGCCGCCCTTGGCCTCGAGGGTCGCTATCCCGGCGCACCACCATCGGTGCCAGCGGCGGTCATCGCCTGGCTCGGCACCGCAGCCGAGGCCGAAGCGCTCAACGGGCAGGTCGTCGTGGTCCAGCGCTTCGCCCGGGAGCGCAACCTCCACCCCGACTGGAGGAGCCAGTGACGGGCCGTCCCGGGCACCCGGTGGTTGGGAACGAGGCGCAACGGGCCCTAGTCGGTGGTGAACCCATGCGAGACCGGTGACGGGGGGCGGACGGAGATGGCGTCGCGTCCTCCCCGCTTGACCTCGTAGAGGGCCAGGTCGGCGTCGTCGAACATCTGTTCGACGGACGGGCTCGCTCGGTCGATGCCGCTCACGCCGACGCTGAGCGTCACCGGGATCTCGAGGGCCGACGCCACGTCGGCCCGAATGCGCTCCGCCGTGACCACGGCACCGGTCGGATAGGTATTGGGCAGCAACAGGGCGAACTCGTCGCCTCCAAGCCGGCCGGCCAGATCGAACGCCCTCGCATCACTGCGCAGGACCGCGCCGATGGTCGCCAGCACGTGGTCGCCCACGACATGGCCGTAGGTGTCGTTCACCGACTTGAACCGGTCCACGTCGATCATCATGAGGCTGAGTGGGCCATCGCTACGCATCGACCGGGCGACCTCCTCCTCGAAGCGCTGGCGAAACACCCGGCGGACGGCACACCCGGTGAGCTCATCGGTGGCCGCTAGGTCGGCGATCGTGGCCAGGAGTCGGCGCTCGTGGTCCTCGATACGCGTCCGATTGAGCGAGGCGGCGACCGAGAGCACGGAGGCACCGGCGATCACGGCGGAGAAGACGAACCCGCGTGCCTGCGAGGCAGGGAGACCGCCGTGGAGCAGGGCCACCGTGGCGGCCGACCCCAGCGCGGCAAGGCCACAGAGGACAGAGGCCTTCGGTGTGAACATGAAGGCGGCGTAGGCGAGGGGAAGAAAGAGCAGGACCAGGACGGGACTGTCGGCGCCGTGGTCCAAGACGGCCACCACCCCCACCGCCAGCGACGACAGCACCGTCCAGGTCACCGAGTACGTCGCTCGCCACGACTTCGAGGCAATCGCCGGCGCCAACCAGATGCCGACCAGGGCGAACACGAGCCACGATCCGACCACGACCCACAGGGCCAGACGGTGTGGTCCGTCGGGCGTGAGCCCCAGGTACGCCATCACCACCAGGGTCTCGGCCAGAAAGACGCCGAAGCCGATCCGCATATGGGTCAGCCAGAAGGAACGGCGGGCGTCCCGGTCGGCCTCGACCGCAGTCGGCCCCAGCGCGGCGGGTTCTCCGGAGATCATGACAAGGCGGTCCCTTGAGCGTGCAGCGTATTCGGAGTATCGACCGTCACGGCACGGCAGCTTTAGCCCGGGCCGGGACGACGGGCCCCGCCCGCGAGCCGGTGCATAGTGGACCCGTGGAGGACAGGGACGAGGAGAAGGAGGAGAAGATGGAGCGGGTGGGATCTGAGCGTGACCCGGCCTTCCTTCGGAGCGCTCGGCCGATCCTCGAGCTCTACGCGTCGTATTTCCGCTCCGAGGTTCGGGGGTTGGGACGACTGCCCGCTCAGGGGCCCTTCCTCGTGGTGGGGAACCACTCTGGCGGCCAGATGCCTCCCGACCTGCCCGTCTTGTTGACGGCGTGGTGGCGCGAGCGGGGTGAGGACGAGCCCGTCTACGCGCTGTTCCACTCCTTCTTTCTTGGGCTCCCCGGAGTCGGCCCCGTGATGAAGCGGGCTGGTGCCGTGGAGGCGGGGCCGACCGCGGCGGAGGCGATCCTTCGCAGCGGAGGGATCCTGATCGACTACCCCGGTGGCGACTACGAAGTGTTCCGGCCGTGGAGGGAGCGCAACCACATCGAGTTCGGCAATCGCCTTGGCGTCGTCCGCCTGGCCCTGCGCACCCAGGTCCCGGTGGTACCGGCGGTGTCCGTGGGGGCCCACGAGACGCTGGTCGTCCTCGCCCGCGGCGAGCGGGTGGCCAAGCGGCTCGGGCTCGACCGGTTGTTCCGCATCAAGGTGATGCCGCTCGTGCTCGGGCCGCCGTTCGGCATCGTCCCGGGGGGCATTCCCACCTGGCCTCTCCCGGCGAAGATCACCGTGGAACTGGGTGAGGTGATCGACTGGCCGCACCTTTACGGCCCCGACGCGGCCGACGACGACGTGATCGTCCGTCGCTGCTACGAGGAGTTGACGAGCACGATGCAGTCGGCTCTCGACCGACTCGCCGCCGAGCGCCACTTTCCGATCCTCGGGTAGCCGGTTTCCCCGACGGGCAGGAACATCCACCGGGGGTCACCCCCTCGGGCGCCGTGGGCCATGATCACGAGGTGGTCAACCCTCTTGCGCTCGGCCGGTCCGTGGTGGTGGGAATTTCCGATGTCGCGCCCGGCGAATGGTCGTCGTGCCCGCGTATTCGGGTCACCGCGGTGGACCCGTCGAGCGCCGACGAGCTCAGCTCCGCCTGGCGACAGCGGCACTCCGTCGTCATCGAGCTCACCCCGGGCATCGGGCTCGACGACCCGGCGGCGCCGCCGGCCGAGTCCGTGACGGGCCGGCAGCCGTGGGAATGGTCGGTCGAGCTGGACCTCGTCGGCGAGCGGTTGCACCACGCCATCTGGGCCAATTCGATCGACGCCCGCCACGGAGCGGACGGCCACCGTTGGCACTGGGCCGACGTCGCCTGCGCGCTCGGCGCCACTCGTGCCACCGCCCGCGCCGCCGCGGTCGCCGACATCGTGTTGCCCGACGGCACACCGGCGATCTGTGACGGCGGGCCGCTCGACGCCGGACTGGCCGAGCGCGTCGGCGTTGCCGTGGTCCACCGGATCTCGCTCGAGCACGGCGCGCTCGGGCCCCTGGGGGCCAACAACCCGGCCGGCGTGGCGTTGGCCGCGGACCAGCTCGCCGCCGTGGCCGAGCCGGGCGCCGGGGCCCGGATCATCGCCCCGGCCGGCTCGGGCAAGACGAGGGTGCTCACCGAGCGTGTCCGGCTGCTGCTCCAGGGGTGGGGCCTGCCGCCGACGGCGATCGCCATGGTGGCGTACAACACCCGGGCCGCCGGTGAGATGCGAGAGCGTCTCCTCGACGTGGCCGACGTGCGGGTGCGCACCCTCAATGCGCTCGGGCTCCGACTGAGCGGGCGAACTTCGACGATCGATGAGGTCGCGGTCCGCCGCCTCCTCGGCGACCTCGTCTCGTTCCCGAAACGGGCCGAGACCGATCCCGTGGCGCCGTGGATCGAGGCGCTCGGCCGCGTCCGGCTCGGGCTCGCCGACCCGGCCGACGTCGAGGTCGAGCTGCCCGACGTGTCCGACCTCGAAGGTATCGCCCGGGCCTATCGGGACCGGCTGACCGAACAGGGCGTGGTCGACTTCGACGAACAGGTGACGGGCGCCATCGAGCGCCTCCTCGGTGATCCCGGCTTCCGCCAGCGCACCCAGCGCTTCGCCCGGGTGCTGCTCGTCGACGAGTTCCAGGACCTCACACCGGCCCACCTGCTCCTCATCCGGCTGCTCACGGGGCCGGCCGGCGCGGTCTTCGCGGTGGGTGACGACGACCAGACCATCTACGGCTACGCGGGGGCCACGCCGCGATGGCTGGTCGACTTCGCTCACTGGTTCCCGGGCGCGGCGGAGCACTCCCTGGAGGTCAATTACCGGTGCCCAGCCCCGGTGGTCACCGCCGCCTCGAACCTGTTGACCCACAACACGATCCGGGTGACGAAGACGATCCGTGCCGCTCCGGCCGCCGACGGCTCCGAGGCCGGCGTCGGGGCCGACGTCCCCCGAGCCCTGTCGATCCTGGCCGGCGAGGGCGGTCCGGCGACCCGGGCCGCCGATCGGGTTCGCGACCTGATCGACGCGGGCGCCTCGCCCGCCGACGTGGCCGTCCTGGTACGCGTCAACGCGTCGCTCGCCCCCGTCCAGATCCTCCTCCGGACCTACGGGGTGCCGGTCGACGGCGGCGTCGACCAACGCTTCCTCCAGCGCGGCGGCATACGGGCCGCTCTGGCGTGGCTGACGGTGGCCACCGCCCCCGATGCCGCTCTGCCCGCCGCCGCGCTCCGGGAAGCGGCTCGGCGTCCCAAGCGCGGCATGAGCGCGTCGCTCCTCGACTTGGTGAGCAAGAAGACCTCGGTCGGCGCCCTAGGCGCACTGGCGGACTGGCTCGACGACAAGGACAACACTCGAGAAGCCGGCAAGGTGCGGGACCTGGCGGGCGACATCGGCCTCGCCCGAGCGGCGGCTGCCGCGGGCACGACGGCCGCGGTCCTGGCCGTGGTGCGATCTCGTATCGGTGACGGCGGGCTCGACGCCAGTGCCGGCGCGCTCGACCGATGGAGCCACGGAGCGGGCGCCGCCCACGGCGACGACCTCGCCGCCCTGGCGGAACTGGGCGACCTCGAACCCGATCCGAGCCGCTTCCCCGCCTGGCTCTCCGAGCAGCTGCGCGCCTCCGATGAGCCCGGCGGGGTCACGTTGGCGTCGGTCCATGCCGTGAAGGGCCGGGAGTGGCCCCATGTCGTGGTGCACCACGCCACCGACGGCCTGCTGCCCCACCGGCTGAGCGAGGACGTCGAAGAAGAGCGCCGGGTCTTCCACGTGGCCTTGACCCGCTGCCGGCTGAGCGCGTCGATCGTCCCGGGAGCGCCACCGTCGCCCTTCCTCCTCGAGCTCGAGGGGTGCGCCGCACCGACCCCGCGAACGACCGCGCCCGCCGTGCCCGTCCCCCGAGCCCCCGAGCGCCGGAGCGCCGGAGCGCCGGAGCGCCGGAGCCGAGCGAACCTGCCGAAGCGATACGGTGCGCCCGGAACCGAGGTGCTGGTCGCATCGGTGGGGTCCCGCTTTACCCACCGGGGCCGTGACCACCGGGTCGTCGAGATCGCCGGAGACGGTGTTCTGTCACTCGTGGGCGACGGCCCGGCGACGACGACGACCGCGTTCGCCACGTCGGTGACCGTCGGGGACCAAGTGCTGGTGCTCGTCCATCCCCGTTTCCCCGAGGCGTGGGAGCGCTTACGGGCCTGGCGGGCCGAGCGGGCGGCGGGCAAGCCCGCCTATGTCGTATTCGACGACAAGACACTGTGGGTGCTGGCCTCGACCCTACCGACCACCGAAGCGGGGTTGCTCGGCATCAGCGGCATCGGGCCGGTGAAACTCGAGAGCTACGGCGACGACCTCATCGCCATGGCCGAGGAGTTGCGCGCCGGCGAGGACGGCAGGTCGTGACCGACGCCTGAATGGCTCGGGCACGCCCGGCTCCTTAGCCTCAGCGACATGACCTCGACCCCCGCGTCCACGCTCTCGTTCCTGGGCGCGACCGGCACCGTCACCGGCAGCCGGTTCCTCCTCGAGACGCCGAGCGCCCGGGTCCTGGTCGACTGCGGGATGTTCCAGGGCCTGCGCCACCTAAGGGACCGGAACTGGGAGCGATTCCCGGTCGACCCCCAATCGATCGACACCGTCGTGTTGACCCACGCCCATCTGGACCACTCGGGATACCTCCCCGCGCTCGTGCGCGACGGCTTCGCCGGCCGGATCCTGGCCACCACGCAGACCGCCGCGCTGGCCAGGATCGTCATGATCGACTCGGGCCATCTCCAGGAGGAGTCCGCCGAGTACGCCAACGCCAAGGGGTTCTCCAAGCACCACCCGGCGCGCCCGCTGTACACCGAGGAGGACGCCCTCGCCGTTGTGCCGCGCTTTCGCCCCGTCGCCTTCGACACCGTCGCCGAGGCGGCCGACGGCGTCACCGTGACCCTCCGACCCGCCGGCCACATCCTGGGATCGTCGACCGCCCTCCTCACCATCTCCGGACGCGTGCAGCGAACGCTGTTCTCGAGCGGCGACATCGGCCGGGTCAATCACCCCATCTTGCGGCCGCCGGCACCGCCGCCGGGCGCCGACATCGTGCTCGTGGAGTCCACCTACGGCGACCGCGTCCACGAGCCGGTCGAAGAAGCCGAGGAGCGCCTGGCGGCCGTGATCACTCGCACCGCCAAGCGAGGAGGGACGGTCGTGATCCCCAGCTTCGCCGTGGACCGAACCGAGGTGATCCTCCTCGCCCTTCGGCGCCTGGTCCACGAGGGACGCATTCCGTCGCTCCCGGTCTACGCCGACAGCCCCATGGCGCTCGACGTGTTGCGGGTCTATCGCCGGGCGATGACGTCGGGCGATCCCGAGATCCGCCCCGACCTCGCCGCCGACGGGGATCCATTCGACCCAGGCTCGCTCCACGAGCTGCGCACCCCGGAGCAGTCCCGGGAGCTCAACGACATCGACTATCCGTCGATCATCATCTCCGCCTCGGGAATGGCGACCGGCGGCCGCGTCCTGCACCACCTACTCCGGTGCCTGCCGGACAATCGTTGCGCCGTCGTCCTCCCCGGCTACCAGGCCGAAGGGACCCGCGGTCGGCTCCTCGCCGACGGCGCGACGTCGATCAAGATGCTCGGCCGCTACGTACCGGTGCGCGCCGAGATCGTGATGGTCGACGCCTTCTCGGTCCATGGTGACGGCAACGAGATCGTGGAGTGGTTGCGCCAAGGGCCCAAGGCGCCCGACACCGCCTTCGTGGTCCACGGAGAGCAGCGGGCATCGACCGTGCTCGCCGAGCGTCTCGGCACCGAGCTCGGTTGGCACGCGGTGGTGCCGGTGCCCGGCGAACGCGTGCGCGTGGACTAGCCGTTAGCCTGCGCCGGCGTGACCCGGATCGAGCCGCTCCCCGTCGAGCTCGTCGCCGGCAAGCTCGGTTTGAGCCGGGTCGACCTCGAGCTCCACGGCCCCTATCGGGCCAAGGTCCGCGTCCACGACGACACGTTCCCCGAGCGGAGCGGTCGGCTCGTCCTCGTCACCGCGATCACACCGGGCGAGCGCAGTGCAGGGAAGACGGTCACCGCCCTCGGCCTCGGCATGGGCCTGTCCCGGCGCGGCAAGCGGGCCGCGGTCACCCTGCGCCAATCGGCACTCGGGCCGACGCTGGGGGCCAAAGGTGGCGGGGCCGGAGGTGGCGCGTCACGGGTGGAGCCGTTTACCGACAGCCTGCTCGGCCTCGGGGCCGACACCTTCGCCGTCGAGTCCGCCCACAACCTGCTGGCCGCCGCGCTGGAGGACGCGCTGCACCGGGGCGGTGACGTGGACCCGGACTCGATCGGTTGGCGACGCGTGCTCGACATGGACGACCGGAGCCTTCGCCAGGTGCAGATCGGACTGGGCCGCGCCGACGGGCCGCCGCGCCGGAGCGGATTCGACGTCACTGCCGCGAGCGAGGTGATGGCCATCGTGGCCCTGAGCCGTGACCGGGCCGACCTGCGGGCCCGGCTCGGGGCGATCGTCCCGGGGTGTGACCGGGCTGGCCATCCCGTGACGGCCGAGCAGCTCGGAGTCGCCGGGGCCATGGCCGTGCTGCTGCGCGAGGCGTTCGCCCCCAACCTGCTCCAGACGAGCGAAGGCACCCCCGCGCTCGTCCACACGGGTCCGTTCGGCAACATCGCGCCCGGATGTTCGTCCGTGATCGCCGACCGGCTCGCGCTGTCCCACGCCGAGTACGTCGTAACCGAGGCCGGATTCGGCGCCGACCTGGGCGCCGAGAAATTCGTCCACCTGAAGGCCCCGTCCCTCGGGATGGCGCCCGACGTGGCCGTGCTGGTCGCCACCGTCGGCTGCCTGCGCGAGCACGGCGGGGGAATTACCACGACACCGGATCCGGGTGCGGTGGCGTCCGGGTGCGCGAATCTCCGGAAACACCTCGCCAACCTGGCCTCGTTCGGGATGCCGACGGTGGTGGCGATCAACCGGTTCCCCGATGACACCGACGGGGAACTCACCGTGGTGTCGGCCGAGGCGGAGGCGGCCGGTGCGCTCACCACCGTCGTCTCCGACGCCTACGTTCGAGGTGGGCTCGGCTGTGTCGAGTTGGCCGACGCGGTGGTCGCCGCGGCCGCACACGAGTCGGCCGGCCGAGGGCTCGTGGCCCGGGATGCCCCCGTGGCGCTCAAGGTGGAGACGATCGCCACCCGCCTCTACGGGGCGAGTGGTGTCGAGTGGGCGGCAGCGGCGGCGACGGAGCTGGCCTGGCTCCAGGACCACGGCTTCGGTCACCTCCCGGTGTGCATGGCCAAGACCCACCGGTCGCTGACCCATGACCCGCATCTGCTCGGTGCCCCGTCGGGGTTCATCGTGCCGGTCGTCGAGCTGCGTCTCGCCGCCGGAGCGGGATATGTGACCGTGCTCCTGGGGACGATCGCCACCATGCCGGGACTACCGACGGCGGCGCACTACCGCGACTTGGACCTGGCTCCTGACGGAACGGTCATCGGGCTTGTCTAGACGCGAAGATCGCAACCGATAGCGATCGCCGCGGGCGCCGACGCCGCGTTTCGCAGGGCGTCATGGCCGCGACCCGTGGCCCACGAGCTCGAACGCCTCCCACATGGCCGCGTACCTCCCACCCTGGGCCAGCAGGTCGTCGTGGGACCCGACCTCGGCCACCTCACCGCCGTGCAATACGACGATGCGGTCGGCCGACCGGGCCGTGTGCAGACGGTGGGCGATGAGGATGGTGGTCCGCCCGTGCGACACCCGCTGCATGGCCGACGTCACGCGAGCTTCCATCGCCAGGTCGAGGTTGGAGGTGGCCTCGTCGAGCAGCAAGATCACCGGGTCCACGAGCTCGGCCCGGGCCAAGGCGATCAGTTGGCGCTGGCCGGCCGACAGCGACCGACCCCGTTCCGACAATTGGTGGTGGTAGCCGCCCGGGAGCTGAGCGATGAACTCGTGCGCCCCGACCGAGCGGGCGGCCGCCTCCACCCGGGCGTCGCTGGCGTCGGGGCGACCGTAGGCAATGTTGTCGCGGACGGACCCCGAGAACAAGAACGCCTCCTGGGGTACGTACCCGAGCTGGCGGCGGAAGGCGTGGAGCCCGATGGACCGCAGGTCGTGGCCGTCGACGGCCACACACCCCTCGTCGGGATCGTAGAAGCGCGCCAGCAGCTTCATCATCGTCGACTTGCCGGCGCCGGTCTCGCCGACCAGGGCCACCGTCTCGCCGGCCCCGATGCGCAGGTCGACACCGCGCAGGGCCTCGGGCGGCTTGCGCTGGTCCGCGTCGCTCCACGTCGGTAGGCGGGTATCGGACGGACCGAGTCGCTCGGCCGGCCGGCCGGCACCGTCGGCACCGGACCGGCGTACCAGCGTCGGATACGAGAATCGGACGCCGCTGACCGTGAGCTCACCCCGGAGCCGGCCGGGCTCGTCGGGGTGCTGCGCTTCGGGCGTCAACGTCTCGAGCGCCATGAGCTGCGCGATGCGTCCGACGGACACCCGTGTCTGTTGCCAGGAGTCGAAGACCTGGGACAACTGCTGAATCGGCGAAAAGAACATGTCGATGTAGAGGATGAAGGCGATCAACGCCCCCGTCGTGAGGTCGCCCGAGGCGATCAGGCCGGCCCCGACGCCCAGCACGATGACATCCGCGATGCCGGAGAGGAACTGCACGAAGGGGAAGTAGGTGGCCACCAGTCGCTGCGCTGCGACTCGGGAATCGAGGTACTCGCGGCCGAGTCGGTGGAACTGGGCCTTGGTCTCGGTCTCGTGGACGAACGCCTGTGATTCCCGGACCCCTGACAGGCTCTCCTGGAAATCGGCGTTGACGATGGCGATCCGCTCCCGGGAGAGGTCGTAGAGCCGGGCCACCCTCTTGCGGAACACCACGGTGGCGACAGACAGGGGCACGACTACCGACAGCGTGCACAGGCCCAACTCCGGGTCGATGACCACAAGGGCGATGCCGACACCGACGAACGTGACGATCGAGACGAGCGCCGACAGCAGTCCGTTCTCGATGAGCGACTCGAACTGGTCCACATCCGTCGTCATGCGGGTCATGATCCGTCCCGCCATCTCGCTCTCGTAATAGTCGAGCGACAAGCGCTGGAGCTGGGCCCAGATCCGGATGCGCAGCGACAGCATGATCCGCTGCGCGGCGCGACCGGTCACGAACGTCTCACCGATCTCGTCGACGAGGTCCACGAGGGTGATCGCCAGGAACACGGCCGAGGCGGCGAAGAGCACCGCCACCGAGCCTTTGGAGACGCCGCTGTCGATGCCGGTCTTCACCAGGACCGGTCCGGCCAACGTCGCCAGCGCGTCGATCACGACGAGGACGAGGCCGACGAGCAGCGGACGACGGAACTGGCTCAGCAGACGGGCCAGGTTGAAGCCGCGGTCATGGCGCGACTCTTCGTCGAGGTCGACGGTCGCCACGTCCGAAACCGGCCGCAGGGCCCCCACCCGGGCGAGCAGCTCGGGGGTCGGGGCCAGGTTGAGACGCCATCCACTTCCACCCCCGCGTCCCCATCCCCCACCGCCACCCAACCCCGGGCCGAGGCTGGGCGCGCCGACCCTGATGGCCGCCGTCCGGCCGCCGTCGCCGTTGGCCGGCGCGGCGTGCCAAGCGGCGGCCGTCGTCCCGTCGGCCTCGCCCGGGGTCCCCATGGTGGCCAGGACCTCGATCCGGTCACCGATCTGCTCGGCGTCCTCCTCCTCGAGCCCCGACAGCAGGGACCGGTACAGCACACTGCGCTCGACGAGCTCGTCGTGCATGCCCTGTTCGACGATCCGGCCGCGTTCGAGCACGACGATCCGGTCGGCCAGATGCAGCGTCGAGCGGCGGTGGGCGATGAGGAGGGTCGTGCGACCGGCCATCACCGTGCGCAGGGCGTCGTGGATGGACTCCTCGACCCGGGCGTCGATGGCACTGGTGGCGTCGTCCAGCACCAGGATCCGCGGGTCGTAGAGGATGGCTCGGGCCAGGGCGATGCGTTGGCGCTGGCCACCGGAGAGGGTCAATCCGCGTTCGCCGACGACCGTGTCGTAGCCCCGCGGGAGCTCCTCGATGAAGCCGTGCGCCTCGGCGGCCCGCGCCGCTACCTCGACCTGCTCGTCGGTGGCGTCGGGGCGTCCGTAGGCGATGTTGGAACGCACCGAGTCCGAGAAGAGGAAGCTCTCCTCGAAGACGACGCCCACTTGACGGCGTAGCGAGTGCAAGGTCACGTCCCGGAGATCGTGCCCGTCGACCGACACGGTCCCCTCGTCGGGGTCGTAGAAGCGCGAGACGAGCATGGCCAGGGTCGATTTGCCGCTCCCGCTCGGCCCGACCACGGCCACCCGTTCCCCCGGGCCGATGTGCAGGTCGACCCCGTCGAGCACCGCCACCTCCCCGCCGTGGCGAAATCGAACACCCGAGAAGGCGATCTCCCCGCTCACTTCCGGGAGCTCGACGGCATTCGGGGGATCGGTGATCGCCGGCGCGAGATCGAGGAGTTGGAAGATGCGTTCGACACCGGCCCGGGCCTGCTGGCCGATCGTGAGCAACCCGGCGAGCTGGCGGGCGGGAGCCATGAGCTGCGACACATAGGTCGAGAAAGCCAGGAACGTGCCCAGGGTGATCTCGTGGTGCAGCGCCATCCACCCACCGAGGGCGAGGATGGCCACCTGGGCGAACGTCGGGATGGCTTCGAGCAGCGGTTGATAACGCGACTGCAGGCGCACGGCACGCATCTGCGACCCGTAGAGCACCTTGGCCGCGTCGGCGACGCGCTCGAGCTCGCGGCGCTCCTGGCCGAAGGCCTTGACCACCCGCACGCCATTGACGTCTTCGTCGACGATCTGGACGACGTCGCCCTCTCGCTGTTGGCCGTCCCACGTGGCAGGGAAGATCCGCCACCGCATGCGGTAGGAGACGATGAGGAGGCTCGGGGCCACGACGACACTCACGCAGGCGAGCAGTGGCGAGAGGTAGACCATGATGGCCAGCGAGAACACCATGAGCAGCAGATTGCTGCTCATCATCGGGAAGAAGCCGAGCAGGCCCTGGACCAGGGTGGAGTCGGAATTGGCCCGGGCGACCAATTGGCCCGTGGGCATGCGACCGAGGTTGTCGAAGTCCATGGCTTGGAGGTGGTCGTGCATGGCGTTGCGCAAGTCGTACTGGACTCCTAACGCCACCCGGCCACCGCGGTACCGGCGGATGTAGGCGAACCCGAAACTGCCCGATGCCAGGACCACGAGCAACACCAGCCAGGGCCACAGCGGCGACGTGTGTTCGATGATGACCCCGTCGACGATCTGGCGGGCCACCAGCGGGACGACCGTCTGGCACACGCTGCCGAGCACCGCCGCACCCATGGCCAACGCGACGTCCCGCCGGTGGCGGAGCATGAAACCCCAGAGGCGCCGGACCCAACCGGGAGCGTCACTGGCCGCATTCGCCATGTTCGCCGCGCTCACCCGCCGCTCCCCCGGCGACCGGCTGCTCGCTCGGCCGCCCGGACGTCGATGGCGGCGCCGAGCCAGGCCAACGCTTCCTTCATCTGGACGGCGTCGGGTGTCCGGGAACAGAGGTCGTCGACCCTCGCCACCATTTCGTTCTCGACCCGGTCCAGGACGATCTGGCCGGCGGTCGTCACGCGCAGGGCCAGTGCCCGCTGGTCTCGTTCGACCTCGGCCCGGGCGATCAGCCCGGCGCGACAGAGCGCGTCCACGGCCGCGCTGACCGTCGGCTTGCCGAGCTCGAGGCGCTCGGCCACGCGCGAGGCCCGCTCGTCGCCCGACGCGATAGCCGAGAGCACCCGGTAGTGGGCCAGGCTGAGCTCGTCCGACGACCGTTCGAGCACACGTGACGCCCGCACGAGCGCCCGGGCCGCCTCGACGGACCGGTCCCGATCGACGGGGGTGGCGCCTCCGTCACGGGTCGCCGGGCACATCGGCTCAGTGTAACCAGATGGTTCGGAAGACGAACTATCTACTCCGGATTTGTCACCAATCGGGGCCGCCGACGCCGATGCCGTTCGATCCGCCGGTGAACAGCACCCGGGCACTCGAGTAGTCGAACGTCGCCGCCACCATGGCGGTACCCTACGTGCGCACTATGGCATCTGCGGAGCGTCACATGGTCCTCCCCGGTCCCATCCGCCAAAACGGCTACGTCGTGCGCGACCTCGACAAGGCCATCGGCGCCTGGCTGGAGGTCGGCGTGGGCCCCTGGCTCGTGCTGCCCCACCTCAGGCAGATCGGCTCGCACTACCGGGGCACGCCGACCGAGCCGGTGGTGTCGATCGCCTTCGCCAACTCGGGCGACCTACAGGTGGAACTGATCGAGCAGGAAGACGACGCGCCCAGCGTCTATCGGGAGTTCCTCGATGCCGGTCGGGAGGGCTTCCACCACCTGGCTTGGTGGGTCGAGGACTTCGACGCCGTGACCCGCCAGGCCCAGGACGCCACCTGGCCACTCGTGCACAGCGGCGACACCGGCGGCATGGCGCGCTTCGCCTACTACGACCCCGGTGGCGTGACGAGCACAGTGGTCGAGGTCATGGAGCTGACCGACGCCACCCGGTGGATGGTGGCCACCGTACGCGACGCCTCCTTGGGCTGGGACGGCTTGGACCCCGTCCGCGACCTGGCCTGATCCGGGCCGCAGATCGGGCACGCCGGCCCGAGCGACTGGGTGCACGGGATGAACCAGCAGTGGCGGTCGAAGCGCGCGCCGCCGTCGAAATTGGAAGCGCACGCAGGGTCGGTACAGGTCAACCACCGGTTGCGGTGGACGATGACCCTCCCGTCGCACGCCCCGTGCTCGGACCCCATGCGTCCGATCTTCGGCCGCACCCGGCGGCGCGAGCAGGGCCGAAGGTCTGCCCGCCGTGGGCACGTCGGCCACATAGTGTCTGGGGCGCCGGCGGGGCGAAGGGACGAAGGACGAACCGTGGACGTAGCGGACATGACTGGTAAGACCGTCGTCGTCACCGGCGCCAACTCCGGAATCGGCCGGCAGACGGCGCTGGCCCTGGCCCGGGCCGGGTCCCGGGTGGTGATCACCGCCCGGGACCCGGCGAAGGGCAACGAGGCGGTGTCGGACCTTCGGGCCAAGGTGGGCGACGACCGGGTCGACCTCACCGTGTTCGACCTCGGCGACCTGGCGTCGGTGCGGGCCGGAGCGGCGCAGTTGCTCGACATGTGCGACCGGATCGACGTGCTGGTGAACAACGCCGGAGTCGTCTTCACACAGCGGCGCGAGAGCGCCGACGGGTACGAGGCCACCTTCGCCGTCAACCACCTGGGACCCTTTCTGCTCACGACGCTCCTGATGGACCGCATCACGGCCGGCGCCCCGGCGCGCATCGTGAACGTGGCGTCCACCGCCCATTCGGGAGCGCGTCACGGCCTTGACTTCGACGACCTGCAGTGCACCCGGAACTACCGCGGGATGCAGGCCTACGCACGCTCGAAGCTGGCCAACATCTACTTCACCACCGAGCTGGCACGGCGCCTGTCGGGAACCGGTGTCACCGCCAACTGCCTGCACCCCGGCACCGTGGCGACCGGCTACGGCCGCGACGGTGACGCCACCGGGGCGCTCGCCCTGGGCCTGAAGATCAGTGCGCCGTTCTTCCTGACACCGGAGAAAGGAGCGCGTACGTCCGTCTACCTGGCCAGCGCCGACGAGGTGCGTACCGTGAGCGGGAAATACTTCGTCAAGTGCAAGCAGCGACAGCCGTCGAAGGCGGCCCAGGACCGAGTGGCGGCCGAGCGCCTATGGCAGGTGAGCGAAGAGCTCGTCAGAGCGACGTGATGGCCGGCGTCCGGGAGACCGCAGACACCTATATCGAGGACATGGCCGTCGCCGACCCGATCGCGGCGACGGCGTGGGGCGTCGCCGGGCACGACGACCGCTTGCCTGACCTGTCGCCGATCGGGCTGGAGGCTCGCGCCGACCTGCAGCGCCGTGCCTTGGCCGTCCTCGATGCGGCGGAGCGCTCGACCGAGGCCGACCGGATCGCGGCGGAGGTCATGGCCGAGCGCCTCGGCGCCGACCTGGAACTGCACGCCTCGGGAGACGACCTTCGGTCCCTGCGGGTCATCCACAGCCCGCCCGGCTCCGTGCGACAGGTCTTCGACCTGATGCCGACCGACAGCGAGACGGACTGGGACGTCGTGGCCTCCCGGCTGCGCGCCGTACCGATAGCGCTGGCGGAGTTCCGCTCGACTCTGCTCCACGGGTTGTCACGTGGCCTTTCGAGTGCCCAGCGCCAGGTCATCGCTTGTGCCCACCAGTACGAGGCTTGGGGCGGCCTCGAGGACGCCGGTACCTCGTTCTTCTCCAACTTGGTCCGGCGCTACCCCGGCGGGCCGAGCGCCACCGCCCTCGAGCGCGGTGCTCGGTCGGCCTCACAGGCCTACCTCGATCTCGGCGCCTGGCTGCGCCGCGACTACCTGCCGGCCGCCACCCCGATCGATCCCGTTGGCCGGGAGCGCTACGCCCTCTGCGCCCGCTACTTCACGGGATCGGATCTCGATCTCGAGGACACGTACGAGTTCGGCTGGGCCGAGCTGTACCGCATCGAGGCCCGCATGGCGGAGGTATGCGGCCAGATCGCTCCCGGTGCCACGCTCCCCGAAGCCGTCAATCTCATCGAGGCGGATCCGGCGAGGGTCATCGAGGGTACCGAGGCGTTCCAGCGCTGGAACCAGCAACTCATCGACGCGACCATCGATGCGCTCGATGGCGTCCACTTCGACATCGCCGAGCCGATCCGCCGCTGCGAAGCGATGATCGCTCCACCGGGCGGGGCGGCGGCCATGTACTACACCGGTCCGAGTGAGGACTTCACCCGGCCGGGACGGACCTGGTACCCGACGCTCGGCAAGACGCGCTTCCCGCTGTGGCGCGAGGTCTCGATCTGCTACCACGAGGGCGTACCGGGCCATCACTTGCAGGTCGCCCAGGTGCTCTACCTCTCGGACCGCCTGACGCGCTTCCAGCGACTCGCCGGCTTCACGTCCGGGCACGGCGAAGGATGGGCCTTGTACGCGGAACGCCTCATGGGTGAGCTCGGCTACCTCGACGACCCGGCCTTCGAGCTGGGCATGCTGTCCGCGCAGGCCATGCGGGCGGTGCGCATCGTCGTCGACCTCGGCATGCATCTCGAACTTCGCATCCCCGGCGGCGAGCGCTACCACCCTGGCGAGCGCTGGACGCCGGAACTGGCGTTGGCGTTCGTCATCGAGCGATCGTGCTTCCCGGCCGACTTCATGGCGTCGGAGGTCGACCGCTACCTCGGCCTGCCCGGCCAGGCGATCTCCTACAAGGTGGGCGAGCGGGTCTGGCTCGAGAGCCGAAAAGCGGCCCAGGATCGCCGGGGCACGGCCTTCGACCTGAAGGACTTCCACCGCTACGCACTGGACCTCGGCGGCATGGGGCTCGATCAGCTCGCCCGGGAGCTCGAACGCTACTGACGACCGCAGCGCCGACCACGGGAGTGAACCCACGATGAGCACCTTTCCCTACGAGGACCGGTTCGAGGTCCATCGCCGCCTCCCCGAACACGGCACACCCCGCCAGGAGGTCCTCGACGCCCTGCGCACCATGGCCACCGAGGAAGACCGCCTCTGGGAGACGGGGAAGTGCTCGGGCACCATGTACTGCGGCGACCACGACCACTACCGCTTCCTGACCGAGGCCTTCGGCCGGTTCGCGCACGTCAACTCCCTCCAGCGCGACATGTGCCCGAGCTCGACGAAATTCGAGGCCGAGATCATCGCCATGACGCTCGACCTGCTCCACGGCGACACCGTCGACGGGACCAAACCGGGCGGACTGGTGACCACCGGGGGCACCGGCAGCATCGCCCACGCCATGCTGGCCTATCGCGAGCACGCCCGCGAACACCGGGGCATCGCCCACCCGAACGTCATCAAGCCCGAGACCGCCCACCCCGCCTTCGACAAGGCGTGCCACCTCTTCGGCATCGAGCTGCGCCAGGCGCCGATCGACCACGAGACCACCACCGTCGACGTCGGCTGGGTGGCCGATCACATCGATGACGACACCGCAGCCATCATCGGCTCAGCCTGTAATTACGGCTACGGGACGGTCGACCCCATCATCGAACTCTCCGAAGTCGCGCTCTCGCGCGAGGTCGGGCTCCACGTCGACGCTTGCCTTGGCGGGTTCATCCTCCCCTTCGGCCAGGAGCTCGGCTACGACATCCCCGTCTTCGACTACCGCATCCCGGGCGTGACCTCGATCTCGGCCGACACCCACAAGTACGGGTACGCCCTGAAGGGGACGTCGGTACTCACCTTCCGCGACACGGCGCTGCGCAACGCCCAGTACTTCTTCCTCACCGGCTGGAGCGGCGGCAAGTACTGCTCACCGGGCATGGAGGGCTCACGTTCGGGGGGGCTGCTGGCCGCCACCTGGGCATCGATGGTCCAGCTCGGCCGGCAGGGATACCGCCGCTACGCCCAGGACATCTTCGAGACGAGCGCCGCCATGCAAGCGGTGGTGGGCGTGCACCCGGAACTGCGCATCATCGGACACCCGACGTTCCTCTTCAGTTTCACGTCGGACGTGTTCGACGTCTACCACGTCAACGACTTCATGCGCAGGCGGGGGTGGCGCCTCAACGGCCAGCAATACCCCAACGCGCTGCACATGGCGGTGACCCGTCCCCAGACCGCGCCGGGCGTGGTCGAGACCTTCGCCACGGATCTCGCCGACGCCGTCACCTACGCACTGGAGCACCTCGACGACGCGCCGACATCGGGGGCGATCTACGGCGGCGTGGCCGGTGGCCTGACCGACGAGGCGGACGCCTTCATCAAGGTGGTAATGGCCGACATGATGGACGACCAGAACCAGGTCCCGGCCGAGAGATGAGCGCTGGGGCCGAGCGCTTCGTCCTGGCCGTCGACCTGGGAACCGGTGGTCCCAAGGTGGGCTTGGTGTCGCTGGCCGGGGCCATCGTCTGGAGCGAGCACACACCGGTCGCCACGCACCTGCTGCCCAGCGGCGGCGCGGTCCAAGACGCCGAGGAGTGGTGGCAGATCATCGTCAGGTCTGCCCGCCGCGCCCTGGCTGTCGGGGTGGTCCGACCGGAACAGGTGGTGGCCGTATCGTGCACGGGCCAGTGGGCCAGCACCGTCCCGGTCGGCGACGACGCCCGGCCGGTCGGCGACTGCGTGCTGTGGATGGACTCGCGCGGTGGGCCCCATTCCCGCAACGTCGTGGGTGGGCCGATCTCGGGATACGCGCCCCGGGTGCTGTGGCGTTGGGTGCGTCGAACCGGTGGCGCGCCGTCCACCTCGGGAGCCGACCCCATCGGCCACATGCTCTACCTCGAGCATGACGAACCGGAGGTGGCCAAGGCGACGCGCTGGTACCTGGAGCCGGTCGACTACCTGTCGGCGCGCTTCACCGGCACGGTGGCAGCATCGCACGCTTCGATGACCGCCGCCTGGTTGACCGACAACCGCCACCTGGACCGTCTCGCCTACGACCCGGTGCTCGTGCGCGCCGCGGGGCTCCCGGCCGACAAGCTGCCGCCGTTGGTGCCCACCGCGTCGGTGATGGGCGAGGTACGCGCCGACGTGGCCGGCGAGCTGGGCCTGGGCGCCGGAGTCCAGGTGGTGGCGGGGGTCCCGGACCTGCACTCGGCCGCCGTGGGAGCCGGGGCCGTGGGCGACTACCGGACGCACCTGGCCATCAGCACCACGTCGTGGATCAGCTGCCCGGTCCCCAAGAAGAAGACCGACCTCGTGCGCCAGATCGCCTCGGTCCCCGGCCTGTCGGCAGGGAGCTACCTGGTAGCCGACAACCACGAGACGGGCGGACTGTGCCTGCAGTGGTTGCGCGACAATGTGGTCGCGCCCGACGACGAGCCGGCCCGGCTCGTTCCGGTCGACGCCACGGTGCCGTCGTTCGACGCGATGACCGCCCTGGCCGCCACCGCTCCGGCGGGGAGCGGGGACGTCCTCTTCACGCCATGGCTGGCCGGCGAGCGCTCCCCGGTCGACGACCGCAACGCCCGGGGAGGTTTCCACAACCTGTCGCTGTCCACCACCCGCGCCCATCTGGTGCGGGCCGTGCTCGAAGGTGTGGCCTACAACAGCCGGTGGCTGTTCGAAGCCGTCGAGCACTTCACCGGACGACGTCTGGACCCGGTGCGCGTCGTCGGCGGTGGCGCGACCTCGGACCTGTGGTGCCAGATCCACGCCGACGTGCTCGACCGGACGATCGAACGAGTGGCGCAGCCCGTACACGCCAACCTCCGCGGCGCGGCCCTCCTGGCCGGGGTGGCGTTGGGCGCCATCAGCCTCGAGGAGGTCGACTCGTTGGCGCCCGTCGACGCCCGCTTCCGGGCCGGCGACGATGATCGACGGGTCTACGACCGTCTCTACAGCGAATTCCCCAAACTCTACAAAGCACAGCGGCCGATGTTCTCCCGCCTCAACCGACCCCGTTGATCCGGGAGGGCGGTCGCGGCGGGTCGGGCAGCGCGTGGCGGCGCGCCAAGCGACTCGACGCCGCCAACTCGTCGACCAACCGCTCGGTCTCCGGCGCGTCGCGGTCACGGAACGCAACGTCGACGCGCTTGCCGGCCGCGTCCACATACACGGTGGCCAAGCCCAGGCGGCGTTGGAGCGGCCCCTGGACCCGGCGCACGCTCTGCGCCTTCTCGAGGGGCACCCAGCACGTCACCTTGCAGACGCGCCCGGTCACCGCCGCGGCGATGGAGTCGTCGTGGCCGGCGGCCAGGAAGTGGTAACTGAGCGGCGCCTTGACCCGGGCCCGCCGCGGCGGCGGCTCGGGTTCGAAACCGACAGCGCCGATCACCGAGGTGCGCAGGGCCTCGGCCAACGAACGCGAGCCCACGGGGAGCAGCGTCTTGGTCACGTGCGCGGGGCCGGCCCCCCGGTCGCGCCCGGCCGCGCCGGCAAGGTCGACCTCGAGACGGCACCACCCGAACGGCCGCCACCACAGCGGCTCGATCTGGCGCACCGCCTGGACCCGGTGCAAGGGAATGGTCTCGGCCACCGTCCCGACCAGCCCGCGCCGGACGCGGATCCCGTCCGGCGCGTTGGCCACGGTGAAGCCGTACTGGCCGTTGAAGCGCCGCCATATCGCTGTGGCCAGCCCGAGCAGATAGACGAAGGCCACGGCCGTGACAGCCGTCGCCGCCCTCGCCGACACGTCGTCCAGCACGATCAGGGCCAGCACCAGGACGACCAGGATGGCGGTGGGCGCCGACAGGGCCACCGACCCGACCAGGCGTCGCGCCGGCACCACCGCCATCGCCTGTTCGGCCGGCTCAGGGGTGGCCGGATCCAGGCCGTGATGAGCGGCCAACAGTGCGGACCGCAACCGCGTCGCCCGTTCGACGTGGAGATAGGCCAGCCGGCTGTCCTTGCCGGCCCCGGCCAAGCGGATCTGTAACTCGGCCAGCCCGAGGAACCGGGCCAGTAGGGGCTGGACCATGTCCACCGCTTGGATGCGGGCCACCGGCAACCGACGCGAGTCACGGCGGACCAGACCCGTATCGACCCGCAGCATGAACCCGTCGAACGACCAGCGCGTGACCAGCCAGCGCACCAGCCCGAGGACGAGGACGGCCACGAGGACGACGAGTTCGACCGACGGGCTCCCGCCCGCGCCCTTTTGGTGGATGGCGGCAGCCACGAGCAGCACCAAGATCAGGGATGCGCCTCTTCGGCCGCCGCCGATGAGCGGGGACAGCGGGTGCAAGCGCTCCCAGGCGACCGCTGGTCCCGGGTCGGCCGGCGGGTCGATCACAAACCCGCGGCCTTGGCCTCGCCGAGGGCGGCCAGTCCGTCGCGCAACCGGGTCGCCTCGGCCGGCTCGAGGCCCGGGATGCGCGCGTCGCTGCGGGCTGCGGCCGTGTGCAACTTGACGGTGGACAAGCCGAAGACGCGCTCGACCGCTCCGGCGGTCACCTCCACGAACTGCATCCGCCCGTAGGGGACGACCGACAATCGGCGCAACAGCACGCCGCGACACACGAGCAGGTCCTCGTCACGCTCTCGATAGCCCCACGCCCGGTAGCGCCGATGCACGAACACGAGCGACGAAGCGAACACCAATGCCACGGCGGCGGCGATGGCGACCCGCGCCGGCGGTGCGAGCTTCGCCGCGGCGGCAACCGCCCCGCCCTCGGCCACGGCGGCGAGCATCAGGACCTCGGTGACGCGCATCCACCACAGCCGGGGCGAGGGTCGGGACCACGGGGCGGAACTGGGGACGGTCAGTGCGCGCTCCGCCGTCAGGCCGGCTGGGGCCGACGCGCCCGCCGGCTCGTGCCGGCGCGCATCCGCCGCGCCGCGGCGGTCAACTCGTCGAGCGAGTCGGCGACGGCGTCGGCCAGGTCCCACACCTCCGCCACGAAATCGGGACAGGCCACGATGCCCACCCCGATCCGGTCCCCCACCGAGATCACGGTGACGTTCAGCCCCGCCCCGTCGGTGATCGGCCCGAAGGCGTAGGTGCCCACGACCCGAGCCCCGGCCAACGACAGCTCGAAGGGCGGGCCGGCCACGTTCGACAGCAGCACGTTGTAGGCGACCGGGTGGTGCTCGGCCAGGTGCAGGCTCGAGTAGAGCCGGGCCGCCAACGACAAGGCGGTGGGCCAGACCTGCCCGGCCCACCGCGTGATGGTGTCCGCTCCCATCGCCCCGCTCACCTCCTTGGCCCGGGCATTGGCCGCGGCGACGACACGGAGGCGCTCGACGGGAGCTTCCACGTCCGTGGCCAAGGACGAGAACAACAGCGAAAGCTTGGTCACACCCTTCACCGAACCGGTCCGGCCGTGGACCGACACTGGCGCGGCGGCGACGAGGGGCCGCGACGGTAACTCGCCGCGCTGTTCGAGATACCGGCGCAACGCCCCGCCCACGATGGCGGTCACCACGTCGTTGACCTTGACCTCGTACGCCTCCTTCACCGCCATGACGTCGGTGAGCGAGACGTCGGTGAAGGCGACCGAACGGTTCGGCGTCAACGTGGCGCTGAACGAGGTGCGCGGCGCGGTGAACGGCCTCACCGTGCCGGGCTCGCCCCGTCGGCGCGTGGCCACCTGCCACAAGGTGCTGCCGAGGCGTGTGGCGGTCACGGGCAGGAGCCGCGCCACCTCCACGGGGTCGGCCAAGCGCCCCGCCAGGGCGCGCCGGAGCATGCCCAGGCTCCCCGGGGGGCGCTCGGGCTGCCACTCGGCCTCCGGTACGACCTGGTCCCCGGCTTCGGGCTCGGTCGGCCGCTTCCCCGGCGCCCGTCGGGGCCCGCCGTCAGGCGCGGGCGTCGCCTCGGGTCCGGCGACACCGAAGAGCCGGCCCATCATGGAGACGCCCTCGATCCCGTCGATGGTCGAGTGGTGCATCTTGGCGATGAGGGCCACATGCCCCTGGGCCAACCCCTCGACGACCCAGATCTCCCACATGGGGCGGTCTCGGCGAAGCGGCCGGCTGGCCACGTCGCCGAGGACGCCGGCCAACGACCGGTCGTCCCGGCCGTGGCCGAGATGGATGCGGTGCAGGTGCCGGTCGAGGTCGAACTCGGCGTCGTCGACCCAATACGGCCGGCCGATCCCGAAGGGGACGCCGATCAGCCGCTTGCGCATCAGCGGCGCCGTCGTCGTGGCACCGAGCAACATGGTGCGGATGTGGTCGTAGGGCTCGCCCACCATGGTGGACGGATCGAGCACCAACATGCCGCATACGTGCATGTGCATGCCCGGCGTCTCGCAGGACAAGAACGCGGCATCGAGCCCCCCGAGTTTCTCCATGGCCTCAGGCTACGACCATCGGTGGCCCTATCCCGTCCCCGCGTCGAGCCGGCCACGGCCGGCACGAAGCTCCCGGCCCAGGCGTAGCACCATGCCAGACAACCGGAAGATCCGCTGGTCGCCACCGACGGGGGCCTGGACGAGGCGCAATTCGTTGGTCACGAAACCGAACGAGAGCCCCGTCTCGGGGTCGGCCCACCCTCCCGAGCCGCCGAAGCCGTAGTGCCCGAAGGCACCCTCGCCGCGGTGGCGCAACGCCCCCGCCCGGTGATAGCCCAGGCGCCAGTGCATGGGCATGCCGATCACGGCGTCGCGGGCCCGTGTCTGGATCTCACCCATGGCCTCGAGCGTTGGCGGCGACAGAAACCTGACGCCCTCGAGCTCGCCCCCGTTGGCGATGATCGCGTAGACCTTGGCCAATGCGTGGGCCGAGAACGTACCGTTGACCGCCGGCATCTCCGTGTCGAGGATCGACGGCGACGGCCCGGCCAGGACCTTCTCGAGGTCCGGCACGTACAGTGCCTCCAAGAAGCGTCGGGACAGCCCGACCTTGCGAAGGACGGGTACCGACCGTCGCGTGGCGGCGGTGAACAGGCGTGGCGCAGGGCGCACGGGGGGGGTCGATCCGACCGGCGGGACGAAGCGGCGCAGGCCGTCGGCCGGCATGCCGATCGACAAGCCGTCGGTGACGAGGGGCTCGGCCAGCTCGCGTCGCACCAATTCGCGCATGCCGAGCCCGGTGACCCGTCTGGCCAAGCCGGCCACCAGCCAGCCGTAGGTGAAGGCGTGATAGCCCGGGTGGCCGGGCCAGGGATCCGGTGCTCGGGCAGCCAGCTTGTCCTCGAGGGCGATGTGGTCCAGAAGATCCTCGGGGCTCTTCACCAAGTCGGTCACGTCGTGGAGACCGGCTTGGTGGCTCATGAGGCGGCGGACGGTGATGTAGCGCTTGCCCGCGGCGCCGAACTCCGGCCAGTAGTCGGCCACGTGGGCGTCGTAGTCGAGCAGGCCGCGGTCGGCCAGGCGATGGATAACGGTGGAGGCCACGCCCTTGGTCGTCGAGAAACAGATGGTGACGCTGTCACGTTCCCACGGGCGCTCGGCACGCCGGTCGGCGAACCCGGCCCACACGTCGACGACCGGACGGCCGTGGAGCCGGACCGACAGCGCTCCGCCCCCTTTGCTCTCCGGACCGAAGAGCCTGCCGAAGTACGACACCACGGGTGCAAACGCCGGGTGGGCTTCTCCGTCGACGGCCCCGGGTGCCAACTGGCTGGTGGCCACCCGAAGAGCTTGCCCGCAGTCCGGTGGGCGGCGCCATCTGGCCGGCACGGCGCCATCCGCCGACGGACGGTGCCGCCAAGTCAGGCCACGCTCGGATCGTGGGCGCCGCTCGGGCACCGGAACCGCACCCAACCTGCAGTTCTTGACGTGACCAACCGCAGGAAATAGCTTCGGCGGCGGTGACCACCGCTCTCGACCGCCCGACTGCCGCGCCACCACACCCAGAGGGCGAGGGCGACCACCCCCACCAGCCCTCGGGCATCGTGCGGTGGCTGACGAGCACCGACCACAAGGTGATCGGCATGTCGTACACGATCACCTCCGTCGCCATGCTGCTCTTCGGCGGCGTGCTGGCCATGCTCATCCGGATGCAGCTGAGCTCGCCGGACTCGTCGTTGCTGTCCATGCAGCAGTACAACTCGCTGTTCACCATGCACGGCACCTTCATGATCTTCCTCTTCGTCGGGCCGTTCGCCTTCGGCGGTGTCGCCAACTACATCGTGCCCCTGCAGGTGGGTGCGCCCGACATGGCCTTCCCGCGGCTGAACGCGCTGAGCTACTGGCTCTATCTCAGCGGCTCGGTCACGATCATCCTCGGCTTCTTCGTCGCCGGCGGGACGGCCGCCTTCGGGTGGGTCGGCTACGCGCCGCTGTCGACGGCCACGTACTCACCGGGGTCCGGGGCGGACATGTGGATCGCGGGGTTGGTGCTCACCGGGTTCTCGGCCATCTTCACCGGCGTCAACATCGTCACCACCGTCTTCTACCTGCGGGCCCCGGGCATGACCATGTTCCGGGTGCCGATCTTCACCTGGAACATGGTGGTGGTGGCCGTCCTCATCCTCATCGCCTTCCCGCCGCTCACCGCCGCACTGGTGTGCCTGTGGTGTGACCGGCACTTCGGCACGCTGATCTTCAGCGCCAAGGGCGGTTCGCCCGTCCTCTACCAGAACATGTTCTGGTTCTTCGGTCATCCCGAGGTATACATCCTGGCACTGCCCTTCTTCGGCATCGTGACCGAGGTGCTGCCCGTCTTCAGCCGCAAGCCGCTCTTCGGCTACAAGGGCATGGTCTTCGCCACGCTGTCCATCGCTGCGCTGTCCACCGGCGTGTGGGCACACCACATGTTCACCACCGGAACGGTGCTGCTCCCCTTCTTCTCGCTCATGTCGCTGCTGATCGCCGTGCCCACGGGCATCAAGTTCTTCAACTGGATCGGCACCATGTGGCGGGGCCAGATCACCTTCGCCACACCCATGCTCTTCTCCATCGGGTTCCTGATCACGTTCCTGCTCGGCGGGCTGACGGGAATGTTCCTGGCAGCGCCGCCCATCGACTTCGCCACCCACGACACCTACTTCGTCGTCGCCCACTTCCACGACGTGGTCATGGCGCTGGTCATGGGGGGTATGGCCGGCATCTACTTCTGGTACCCGAAGGCCTTCGGCCGGACATTGCGCGAAGGACTGGGCAAGTGGCAGTTCTGGTTGCTGTTCATCGGGACCCAGGTGGCGTTCACGCCGCAGTACGTCCTCGGGCTCCGGGGCATGCCCAGGCGGGTCGCCACCTACACGGGCCATCCTGGCTGGCAGTTCCTCAACCAGGTCTCGACCGTCGGGGCGTGGATCATCTTCGCCTCGTTCCTCTTCTTCGCCATCAACATCATGGTGTCGTGGCGCAAGCCGCATCCCTGCGGCGACAACCCGTGGGACGCCAACGCGCTCGAGTGGTGGACGACCTCGCCGCCGCCGCACCACAACTTCCACGACCTGCCCCCGATCCGCTCCGAGCGCCCGGTGTGGGACGCGAACCACCCTGACGCGCCGGCCATCGTTCACGCCAAGCACCCACCGGCGCCCCGGGCCCAAGAGGCGGTCGGCGTCGAATAGCCCGGGCGAGCTACGGTCGCCGGCATGGACGACCGAGCCGGGGGTTCGACCGGGCCCCGCCGAGAAGAGGACATCCTGGTCGAGGAGCTCGGCGTCGAGGCCCCCACCTGGGGACTGCTCGAGCCCGGCGTCCTCGAGCGCATCGTGGTGCTGTCGCCGCACTTCGACGATGCCGTGTTGGGAACGGCCCACCTCCTCGCCACCTACCCCGGCAGCGCCGTGCTCACGGTCTTCGGGGGGAAGCCCGCCGCCTACCCCGATCCTCCATCGGACTGGGACGCGGCAGGCGGGTTCGCCTCGGGTGACGACGTCGTCGCCCTGCGCCGGGAGGAGGACCGAGCCGCCACGGGCGCACTCGGGGCGACGTCGTCGTGGCTCGATTTCCCCGATCACCAGTACCTCGAGCCCGGGTCCCATCTCGGCCCGGCCGACGTAGCCCCGGTGCTTGCCGATGCACTGGCCGCGACCGCTCCGACCGCGGTCTTCGTGCCCATGGGCCTGGCCAACCCCGACCACGACGTCACCCACGACGCTGCACTGGCGGTGCGCGCTGCGTTGGCCGGCTCGCCGGGCGAGCCGTCATGGTTCTGTTACGAGGACCACGGCTACAAGCACTTGCCGGGTCTGCTCGCGTGGCGGGTGGCCAAGCTGTTTCGTTCCGGCATCTGGCCCACTCCCGCCGTCGTCCCGGTCGAGATCGACATGACGGCCAAGCGCGCCGCCATCGCGCTCTACGCCAGCCAGGTGGCACCGCTCGAGCGCGACCACGTGCTCACCGAGCGGCTCGACGCCAACGTGCCCGAGCAATACTGGCGCCTCGCGCCGCCGCCACGGGGCTGGGAAGCCTTGAGCGACTTCGTCTGACGCGGCAGCCGGTCAGAGCAGGGCAGCGAGGTCGTCGCCGAGCGCCCGGGCCAATCCGATCAGCAGTGCGGCGCGCGCCACGCTGTCGGGGGCCTCGAGGAGCCGCTGGCGGTCGAAAGCGGTCAACGGCGCCGCCTCGCACAGCCGCCACAATGCGCCCCCGACGTCATCGGGATCGCCGGCAGCGGGCTCCAGAGCCTCGAGCTCCCGGTCGTCGAGCGCCGACGCCCACCCAAGCTCCGAGGCCAGCGTCCGCACCCGACGCACGGCCGACTCAACTCGCGCCAACATGGCCGCGTCGACGTCCGGCGCTTCGTCGGGCCGGTCGCGCACCTCGGCCGATGGATAGGGCGCCTCGCCAAGCCATGCGACCGCCTCGATGCGCTGGACACCGCGCACCACCAGCGCCCAGCGCCCGTCGTCAAGGCATTGTGTGGCTTCGATGCGCGCCTCGGTTCCCACCGCCACGCGTCGGTCACCTCCGCCCACCTCCGAGCCGCGCTCGATCAGCACGACACCGAAGCGCCCCTCCCCGGCCAGGCAGTCAGCCACCAAAGCCCGATAGCGCTCCTCGAAGACGTGCAACGCCAGCAGGCCACCGGGAAACAACACGGTACCGAGCGGGAACATGGGCAGGCGTCTTTCGTCACCGAGCACCGGCGGGCTACCAGTAGTCGCGCATGAGCTCGGAGGACCAGACCGGCTGACGGAGCGCGCCACGGGGTGCGAACTCGGCCATGTATGGCTTCACGTCCAGCACGGGCGATCCGTCGACGGCGTCGAGCCCGCGCACCGTGAGCACCGCCCCCTCGACCGAGACCAGCTCACACACGGTGACGCCGATCCGGTTGGGTCGCAGCCGCGCCCGTTGGGCCAGGATGCCCACCTTCGGCCAGGCGGTGTTGCCCCGCGGGTGGCGGGCACCGATCACCACGTCGGCCGGGTCGACCTTGTCGAAGACGAAGACGACCTCGACATGGGAGAACTCCTCGAGGCCGACGGCCGCGTCCGGGCCGACCCGGCTCGCGTCGAGGACGACGGTGGACACCACCTCACCCCAGTCGTCGTCGATCGCCTCGGCTCGCCCGCCCATCACCGTGCCGATCGGCTCCATCGTGTACCCCATGGGTGTCCCCGTCCTCTCCGGCGACGCCCGGCCAGGGCGCTGGGCCTGACCCTATGCTGCGCCGATGGAGAAACTGGTGTACGTGCTCTGGGGCGACGGATCGCCCGAACACGGGGAGGGCCTGCGCTCCACGCTGCTCACCGAGACCGCTGCGCGCCTCGCCGACGCCGGAGGCCGGGGAATCACCGTGAACGTCCACGACGCGGCGGCCGCCGAGGCGCCGTCACCCTTGCCCACACCTGAGGGCGAAGACCCGCACGTGGCCGAGGTGTCAGTGTGGGTGGACAGCTACGATCGCCGCGCCGGCGTCGACGAAGCACTGGCCGCGACGGGACTGGCGTGGGCCGGGTACCTGGTGACGGAGTCGCTCTACGAGGACTACGGCACGACCGCCCACGCGGGACCACGGGACTGGGACAACGGGACACGATCGCCGGGGCTGCTCACCGTGTCGCTCATCCACCGACCCGAGGGGCTGGACTACGCGACGTGGATCGAGCGCTGGCACGGGACCCAGTCGCCGCTGTCGGGGAGACTCCAACCCCGGTGCCGCTACGTCCGCAACGAGGTGGTTCGCGCCGTCAGCGCCGGTGCCCCCGAAGTCCACGGCATCGTCGAGGAGGCCTGGCCTTCGGCCGGACACGTCGCCGACCCCATGTTGTTCTTCAACGCCGGCGGTGACGCCGAGGTGCTCGCCGCCAACATCACCACCATGTTGGACAGTGTGAACGCCTGCCTGGACCTGAGCCGCATCCGCAACGTGACCATGAGCGAATACCTGGTCTCGGGCCTCTGAGCCCCCGATCAGGCCTCGGCGGCGGCCTCGGGCCCGGTCTCGAGTTCGGCCTTGCGGGCCCGCCAGCCTTTCACCATGCCGGCGAAGTGTGCCGGGTTGTAGATGTCTTCCTCGTAGGACCACAGCCCGTCGCCGGCGTACTTGAGCAGCGTGAAGTTGTAGGCCTGGTGGATACTGCCGTCGCCGGGGTCGGCCATGCGATTCCAGATCTGGAACACCACCCAACCCCGGTCCTCGTCGATGATGTACCACTCGATCGGGAAATGGGGCATGGCATTGCCCGGGAACTCGGACATGGTCTTCTTGATCCACCGTCGGATGGCCTCACGCCCGCCGATGGTTCCGTAGAGGTGCTCGACGTAGGTGGCGTCCTCGGTGAACCGGTCGGCCCAGATGTCCCAGTCCCCCGACGTCCCCGCCTGCAGTCCCGCAGCCTGGTAATCGGCGAAGGCCTGCTCCAGCTCAGCTCGTGTCCATCGACCCATGGGCGCAGTCTTCCAGGCCTGGACGGTGCTGTCAGTCGGGGGACAGGATGGCTCCCATGACCATGCGATACCGGCTCTTGGGCCGCACCGGACTGCGCGTATCCGAGATGGCACTGGGCACCATGACCTTCGGCACCGAGTGGGGCTGGGGCGCCGACCGGGCTGAGGCCGGACGGATCTTCGACCACTTCGCCGAGGCCGGCGGCAACTTCGTCGACACCGCCGACCGCTACACCGACGGGAGCTCGGAGCGCTTCGTCGGCGAGTTGGTGGCGGCCGACCGCGAGCGCTTCGTGGTGGCCACCAAGTACACGCTGAGCCGTCGGGCCGGCGATCCCAACGCCTCGGGCAACCACCGCAAGAACCTGGTGCACGCTCTCGATGCCAGCCTCGGGCGCCTCGGGCTCGACTTCGTCGACCTCTACTGGGTGCACGTCTGGGACCGGTACACCCCGATCGAGGAAACTATGGCCGCCCTCGACGCGGCGGTGCGGGCGGGCAAGGTTCTCCACGTCGGCATCAGCGACACTCCGGCGTGGGTCGTGGCGCGGGCCAACACCTTGGCGGAGGCCCGCGGCCTCACGCCCTTCTGCGCCTATCAGGGCCAGTACAGCCTCATCGAGCGCACTGTCGAGCGCGACGTGTTGCCCATGGCCCGCGACCTCGGGCTGACGTTCACCGCCTGGGGTGCGCTCGCCAGCGGCATCCTGAGCGGCAAGTACCTGGACGGCGGCGGGGACGACGGCCGGGTCAAGAAGACCGCCAACGACGCCCATGCCGACGCGCGCAACACGGCCATCGCCCGCGAGGTCGTGGCCCTGGCCGGCGAGCTCGGCGTCAGTCCGTCGCAAGTAGCCCTGCGCTGGGTGCACGATCAACAGAACGTGGTGCCCATCCTGGGTGTGCGCACCCTGGCGCAGCTCAAGGACAACCTGGGAGCGCTGGCGATCGCCCTCACCGACGCCGAGCGCGAGCGCTTGGAGGCGGCCGGCCGTATCGACCTCGGGTTCCCCCACAACTTCGGGAGCGGGACGAGGGCGATGGCCTACGGCGGGACCTACGACCTGATCGACCCCTGAGGACGGTGCGACCCGGGTCGCCGGTCAACGCCCGGTCGGGCCTTGGCCGCCACCGCACCCTGGGCGATGAGCGTCTGCAGGCAGCGCTCACGCTCCGGTATGGCGTGGGCCACCTCCTTGGTCAGCCGTGACCACGGATCCGACTGCGCGTCGATCCCGTCACGGAGGCGTCGGACGAATTCGCTCCCGGCGTGGTCCCCGGTGGCCGCAACATTCACCGGCGGGATGATCTGGTGGATCTCCTGGGAGTACCAGTGCAGCGAGGCCACGTCGAGGTTCTCGTCCACCAGGATCGTCGCCGCGCCCTGGCGGATGTCCGGACGCAGCGTGTCGACCACCCAGCCGCCGGTGTTGTAGATGGCAACGGGGCGTTGGTAGGCGGTGGAGTGGTCCGACCGCTCGAATGCTTTGTGCGTGTGGCCGAACACGAAGGTGAGCCGGCGCGGCACCGTTCCGTCGCACTCGTCGGCCAGATTGCGGCTGAGCGGTCCATCGACATATTCCTGCAGGCCCGCGGCCGCCGCCGTGCTCAACGGACCGGTCGTGGGCGTCCCCCGCTCGCGCTTGGCGATGTTGGCGACGAAATGCCGCGCCAACCGAGACGAGAGTTGGTGGCGGAACCGCTTCGGCATCCAGCTCGGCCAGCCGGCGCTGGCGGCGAGGGCCTCGGACGCGTTTGCCGCCACGGCCTGCATGGCCGTCTCTTCCTGGAGCATGTCGTAGAGCTCGCCCACGTCCGCCCCCCACTGACCCGAGCGACCGAGCGTGGACCAGACGAAGTCGATCCAGGCGAAATTCTCCGCCTCGATGTCCCACGGATAGGGACCGGTGGTCGAGTCGGGGAACAGACCGAGGCGCAACGTGGTCATGAGCTTGTAGACGGGCTCGACGAAGTGCCCGTGATGGAAGACCACGGCGCGATCCGGCGGCGCCTCGTCTGAGCGCAAGCCGAAATTCGGGTAGTGCACGTCGACGGCGACGTCGTCGAGTCCGGGGAGGCGGTGGATGGCCGCCTCGACCAGTTGGGCGCGAACCCGCCGGGCCTCGCACTTGACCGGGTCCGCCGACTGGAACATCGAGGTGCCGTGCCACGGTGCTCCGAGACGGTCGGTGACGGGCGTACGCGCCACGTAGGCCGCGTACTGGCGCTCTCGGGCCATCTCCCACATGTGGTGGTCATGGTTGCCGGGGAGATAGTCGATGGTGCGGTCGAAGAGGTCGCGCTCGCGAAAAGCCAGCTCCATGAACCGTTCGAACGCGGCCAGCGCCGTCTCGTCACTGGCCAGTGCGAACTCGAGGATGTCGCCGTTGAGCACCAGGCGCGGCTTGACGGAGCGATCCTCGTTGGTCGCCACCACCGATTCGAGGCAGTCGACCAGGGCCACCAGGGGCGGGCTGGGCCGGGTGGGGTCCGGGGTCGTCTGCCCGTCGGGAATATGGGTGAGGAGGCTGTTGGACGCGCCAAAGTGCATGTCGGACATGCACACCCATCTGACATCAGGCATGACGCATCGCCAATCCCTCGTCGGCGACCGGCATCGACCCTCGACCGGCATCGACCCTCGACCGACCTCGCCATCGGTAGGGACTGAAGCTTATTGGGTGACGCCCCCTCGACGCCGTGGTGACCGCCGCGTGAAGCGGCCTGCGGACGGTCCGGCGGTCCCCACGGTGGTCGATTTCGGGCGTAATTGCGGTGCGGCGCCCAGCGCGGTGACGCCGAGGTGCAATTACGACCGACCCAAGAGATCGGGCGGCGCTCCTCCCGAAGAAAAACCCAGTTCAGAGGGGACTTCGCCCCGACCGGTCACGCCCGGTGGAGCACGACCGGCAAGGTGGCCTGGCCCCGGACGAGGCTGGATGCCACCCAGGTCGCCTCGCCGGCCAGGTCCCAGGTCGGGAAGCGGGCCAGGAACTCCTCGAGAAAGACCCGGGCCTCGAGCCGGGCCAGGGCGGCACCGAGGCACAGATGGACACCGAAACCGAAGCCCAGGTGTGGTGGCGTCGTCGGCCGGGTGACGTCGAAGCAGTCGGCCGTCGGACCGAACACCGTCTCGTCCCGGTTGCCCGACGCGTACAGCATCACGAGGAAGTCGCCCCCGTCCACCCGGCGTCCGCCGACCTCGGTAGCACCGGTCGCCGTGCGGCCGAAGACCTGGATAGGCGTGACCCAGCGCACGCACTCCTCCACGGCGCCGGGGATCGCTTCCGGGGCCCCGGCCAAAGCGCCTCGTTGGTCGGGGTGCTCGGCCAACGCCAGCGCCATGCCCGACAGCAGGTGGCGCGTCGTCTCGTTGCCGGCCACGACCAGCGACATGCACAGCATGAGCACTTCGGCGTCGGTCAGGCGCCGGCCGTCGACCTCGGCGGTCACCAGTAGGGAAAGGACATCGTCGGTGCACGCCGCCCGGCGCTCGGCGGCGCGACCTTCGAGGAAGCCGACCATCTCGCCCACGGCCGCCATCACGTTCTCGCTCATGGACGCGGCACCGTCGGCCGCCGCGATGGTGGCATCGGACCACCGGCGGAAGTCGTTGCGGTCGGCATCGGACACACCGAGAAGCTCGGCGATGACGAGCACCGGCAACGGCGCCGAGAGCAGCTCGACGAAGTCGAAGGCCTCGCCCACCGGCACCTGGTCCAGGAGCTCGCGCGCGAGCGCCCGCACGGGCGACTCCACCCGGGCGACCGCCCGCACGGCGAACTCCCGATTCAGCACCCGGCGCAGAGCCGAGTGGCCCGGCGGGTCCATGTGCAGGATCGAGCCCTCGATGGGCCGGCCCTCCCGGATGGGATCGTTGACCAGCACCCCCTGGCTCGAACAGAAGCGCCCGGGGTCGAGACTGACCTCCCGGATGTCGTGGTACCGCGAGACGAGGCGCACCCCGGGGACCAGGGAGTACAGCGGGGCCTCGGACCGCAGCCGGGCCAGCACGTCGTAGTAATCCGGCCGCAGGAAGAAGCCAGGCTTCCCCGGGTCGAGGTCCAGGTTGGCGAGGTCGGCCACGGTCACCGGGCCACCGTACCGGCCGGGATCCGCCAGCCACCAGGAGCAACTCGGAAGGGGCCCGTGTCCGCCCGTCTCGCCGACCTCGCCGGCCGGTCCGTGCTGGCTCGGGGAGATGCGCAACCGCTGCGTCGGCGCAGCCTGAAGGTCGGCGAAGGCCCCCTCGTTGCCCGCATGGCGCTACGGTCACCACGACGACGAGCCCAGTGAGGGAGCACCACGTGGCAGCCAACACGCAGTTGAAGGACAAGACGGCGGTTGTCACCGGCGCATCGAGCGGCATCGGCCGGGCCATCGCCGAGGCGCTCGGGGGGGCCGGCGCCCACGTCGTGCTCGGCGGTCGCACCCAGGGAGCCATGGACGACTCGGTGGCTCGCATCGCCGCGTCGGGTGGCACGGCCGAGGCGGCCGTGCTCGACGTGCGCGACGTGACGCAATTGCGAGCGCTGGTCGACCAGGCGGTGACGTCGACGGGACGCCTCGACATCATGGTGAACAACGCCGGGGTGAGCTACCCCGAGCCCATCATGGAGGCCGACCCCGAGCACTGGCGCATCATGCTCGAGACCAACGTGTTCGCGCTCCTGACCGGATGTCAGGCCGCGGTGACGGCCATGCGCGCCTGTGGGGCGCGGGGCCACATTGTCAACATCTCGTCGGTCGCCGCGTTGCGTCCGGACTCGGGTGTCTACGGCTCGACCAAGCACGCCGTGAATTGCATCACCGGCTCGTTGCGCCAAGAGCTCATGGACGACACCATCCAGGTCATGAGCGTGATGCCCGGAGCGGTGGCGACCAGCTTCGCCCGGAACTTCGATCCGGAGGTGTTGAAGGGCCTCGCCGCCGTAAGCGGCGACGCGGGCGCCGGCGTCGACCAGATCGTGAAGGGGCAGCGGCTCCCCGACGCCGTCCTCGACGAGGCCCGGGCGGCCATGCCCGACCACCTGTGCGCGCCTGAGGACATCGCCGACGCCGTGCTGTGGGCGGTCACCCGTCCCGAGAGCGTCCACATCCCCGAAGTGGTGGTGCGGCCGAACCGCGACCTGGCACTGTGACTCGTCCACCGAGGCCGACGCTGCAACCGCCCGTCTGACCGGGCCGGTACCTTGGGCCATGGCCCAAGGCTCGATCAACCCGGACGCCCTACTCATCGTCGGCGCCATCTTCGGCGTCCTGGCCTTCTACGCCTCCGAGCGGTTCAAGAAGCGCCACGGGGTGACGCCGTGGAAGATGTCCTCGTGGCTATGCGCTGCGATCGGCTTCCTCTCCCTGCTCCTTTGCGCGATTCTCATGGCCGTCGCCTCGCACCAGACCAGGGCGAAGCTGCGGGTGCCTCACGACGGGCTGCCGTTCCCGACCCCGAGCGCCGCTCCGCCGGCGTGGCACCCCGACCCGGCCGGCCACCACGCCTTTCGCTACTGGGACGGATACGCGTGGACCGAGCACGTGAGCGACGGCACGACCAACTCGATCGATCAGCTGTAGCCGCCCGGCTCAGACGAGCAGGCGGAAGATGGGCGTGCCGGGAGGCAGTCGCTGGACGTCGAGGCCCGAACGGGCGACGCGGCTCATGAGCGACTCGAGATCGGCCCGGTCGGCCAGCTCGATGCCCACCAGGGCCGGGCCGACCTCGCGGTTGGACTTCTTGATGTATTCGAACAAGACGATGTCGTCCGTGGGGCCGAGGCAGTCGTCGAGGAAGTGGCGCAAGGCCCCCGGCCGTTGCGGGAACGACACCACGAAGTAGTGCTTGAGCCCCTCGTAGACCAGGCTGCGCTCGATGATCTCGTCGTAGCGGGCCACGTCGTTGTTGCCGCCGCTCAAGATGCACACGACGGTCTTGCCCTCGACGCGATCGGCGAACTGGTCGAGCGCGGCCAAGGACAATGCGCCGGCCGGCTCGGCCACGATCCCCTCGATCTGGTAGAGATCGAGCTGCTCGGTGCACACCCGACCTTCGTCGACCAGCACGATCCAGTCGACCAAGTCGCGGGTCACGGCCACGGTGAGTCGCCCCGGGGTCCCGACCACCGCTCCGTCCACGAAGTCGTCGGTGATCTCGGCGGTGACGACGTGCCCGGCCTCGAGCGAGCGCACCATGGCCGGTGCGCCGGCGGGCTGCGCGCCGACGATCGTCGTCGGGGCCCCCAGGCCGTCGAGGCCGACGGCGATGCCCGAGATGAGGCCGCCACCGCCGACGGGTACCACGACGAAATCGGGAGCGTGTCCCAGGTCATCGACGATCTCCAGGGCGATCGTCCCCTGGCCGGCGATCGTCTTGGGGTGGTCGAACGTGGGCACCACGACGGCGCCGGTCTGCTCCGCATAGGCCGCGGCCGCGGCATTGGCCGCGTCGAAGGTGTCGCCCTCGAAGCGCAATTCGACGAGCTCGCCGGCCAAGGCGCGAATCCGAGCCACCTTTTGTCGCGGGGTGCGCCGGGGGAGGAACACGGCACCGGGCACCGCCAGGTGCCGGCAGCTCCAGGCCACCCCCTGGGCATGGTTGCCGGCGCTGGCACACACCACGCCGCGCTCGATTGCCTCGTCCCCCAGGGCGGCGATGAAGTTGAACGCACCGCGGATCTTGTAGGACCGCACCGCCTGGAGGTCCTCGCGCTTGACCAGGACCCGGGCGCCAAATGTGGCCGACAGGCGCTCGTTGGGCTGCAGCGGCGTGTGCACGCCGACCGAGGCCAACCGCTCGGCGGCGGCGCCGATGTCGTCGATCCCGATCTCGTCACGCCAACTGGCGGGTCGGTCCCCGGCTCCGCTCCCCACGGCGACCGGTCTAGCCCAGCGCGTCGGCGAGCAGCGGGACGACCTCGTGCCAGTCGGCCACAATGCCGACATCCGAGCACCCGAACACCAGTGCGTCGGGATCGTTGTTGATGGCCAGGACCACCCCTGCGCCCCGCGCCCCCACCATGTGGTTGAACCTTCCGGAAAGGCCGATGGCGACATAGAGCGCCGGGGCCACGCTGTGACCGGTGATCCCGATCTGGCGCCCCCGGGGCATCCACCCCTTGTCCGTCACCTTGCGGGATGCGGCCAGCTCGGCCCCCAGGACCTTGCACAACCGGGCCACGGCGTCGTACTCGTCGGGTGCGACGCCCTGGCCGACGGCCACCACGGCACCGGCGGCCAACAGCGCGCCGACCTCGTCGTCGCGCGTCTCATCGAGTACCGTGATCCGACCCCGCGTCGCGACCTGGAGCGGCTCGACCGGGAGGTGGCCGGGATCGGCGACCGGGCGAGGGGCGCGCAACGCCAGCACGCCCGGTCGCACCGTGGCCAGCTGCGTCTCCGACGTGGCCGTCACCGAGGCGACCAGCTGGCCACCGAACGCCGGCTTCCAGCACACGAGGCGACCGTCCTCGACGCCCACACCCACCGCATCGCCGGTGAGGCCCGCACCCAGGGCGGCAGCCACCCGGCCGGCGACCTCGCGCCCCCACAACGTGCCGGGGGCAAGTAGCGCCCAAGGCCGGTTGTGGATGCTCCACCGGTGGACGGCATCGGCCACGTCCTCCTCGACCACCCCGTCCGACAAGGCGACGACCCGGTCCGCTCCCCAGGCGCCGAGCTCGTCGGGCCCGTACTCCTCGGCGGCAACCGCGACGACGGCACCCTCGACGCGTCGGGCGACGTGCACCGCCTCACCGAGCAGTTCCCGCGTCGTGCGGCGTCGACCGGGCTCGGCCAATACGGCCACCACGGGGGCACCGCTTCGCAGCGCGGACCCTGTCGTCTCCGGCACGGCGTCAACGTCGGGCTCGGCGCCGTCGAGGTGCCGGGGCAAGAGCGCTCGAGACCCCGACGGTGCGCCGGACACGAACGTCGCCAACGCGCCCAGGGCCCGGAGCCGCTCGACGGCGAGCGCGACCTGCTGCGCCGGCGGCCCCGACAACACCTCGCCCTGGCGCACCACCTCGAGGATGCGCACCGCGCCCACCACCGTCGGGCTGCCGGCCGCGCCCCACGGCCCCGGGCCGAGCTCCGCCGCCGACAGCCGGCGGATGCGCTCGGCGGGGACCTCGGCACGACCTTCGGGGGGTACCTTGCACGGCTCGGTCAGACGCTCGGCCGTCGAGATCACGGCCGGAAGAGAGAGACGGACGCGGCGCCACCCGTCATCCATCTCGCAGCGGGCCTCGACGGCGGCTCCGTCGATCTCGAGGTCGCGCACCCCGGCCGCGAACGGCAGCCCGAGGAGCTCAGCCAGCTCCGGGCCGACCTGACCGGTGTCGGCGTCGATGGAGTTGCGCCCGACGAGCACGAGGTCGAACGGTCCCTCGCGCTCGATGGCCGCGGCCAGGGCCCGGGCCGTGGCCAGCGTGTCCGACCCGGCGAACGCGGGATCGGTCAGGTGGATGCCCTCGTCCGCGCCCCACGCCACCGCTTCGCGCAGGACGTCCTCGGCCGAGGGTGGGCCGAGGGTGAACACGCGGCAGCTGCCCTCGCCGTCGCGGGCCAGTTCCACGCCCTTGCTCACGGCGCGGCGGCAATAGGCGTTCATCTCGAGCTCTACGCCGTCGCGCCGGAGACGGCCGTCGACGAGCTCCATCTCCTCGACGCGCGGCACCTGCTTCACGAGCACCGCGATCCTCACCGGCGTCCTCCTGCGTCGCGCTCTGTCATCGCCGTCGCCGGCTGTTCCACCGCTGCACCTGACCCCGACGCCCACGTCAGCCAGCCAGCCAGCCAGCCAGCCAGCCAGCCAGCCAGCCAGCCAGCCAGCCAGCCAGCCAGCCAGCCAGCCA
>Ga0181536_10000689_pt1 | contig 40367 bp, 26 predicted proteins | sample PEATcosm2014_Bin_41_FD_121105 | JGI IMG/M metagenome (GOLD analysis project Ga0181536, IMG submission 121105) | Peatland microbial communities from MTU Mesocosm Facility, Houghton, MI, USA - PEATcosm2014_Bin17_60_metaG | ecosystem: Environmental > Terrestrial > Soil > Wetlands > Peat | place...
CAAATCGCGCAAAAGGCGCGCGATTCGCACTTTCCCACAGCCGCGACGACGGTTCTCCGGTTACATTTTCGATGTCTCGGCAGTCTAGCCCAAAGTTACATTTTCAAATGGCTTGACGCGGAGCAGGCGGTTAGCGGGTAGTGGGCCGCAGCCCACTACCGGGTGGCGCAGATCTGAAGCGAGCAGGTCCGTAGGAGCAGTGTCTCGCTTCCTTGTGAGTCAGCCGCCTAGGCGTGTGCGCTCGCAACAAGGAGCGACTCGGGTCGCACGGCAACAACCGGAACCTCCAGGGTCACGCGTCCACCGTGAGGCTGCACGTTTTCTATCCTGAGGTCTCCCCCGCGTCTTTTGGCGATTCCATAACAGACGCTCAACCCCAGTCCCGTGCCTTTGCCCACAGGCTTCGTCGTATAGAAAGGATCAAGCGCCCGGTTCAGGTTAGAAAAGCCGGGGCCCGTATCTTCAACCTGAATCACGGCGTGAGCGCCAGACTGATAGGCTCGAATCTTGATCTGCCTGCTGCCGGGAACATCCTGAAGCGCGTCGCAGGAATTGTTGAATAAGTTCAGCAGGACTTGCTTGATTTCATCTTCATTGATCGCCAGCAACGGGAAGTCCGGTGCAATATCGGTTTCCACGCACACCTTGGACTTTCGCGTGTAGTACTCGCAGAGTGCCAATACCTCCTGAACAACGGGAGAGAGGCGCGCTGTGTTCGTGTCCGCGGCGCCTCGCCGCGAGAAGCGAAGCAGGTTGTCGGTAATTCGCTTCATGCGGCGGGTTTCGCTCATCAGGCGCTTGAGCTGATCCTGAGTGCGCGTCGAAGTGATGGCATCACTCATCAGTTCGCCAAACCCCATGATTGCAGTGAGAGGATTGTTGAGTTCGTGGGCAACACCGGCGACCAGTTGACCCATCGCGGCCAGCTTCTCCGACCACACTAACTGGGTGTGGAGGGATTTCAATTCAACCGCCACCGCCAGATCGCCGGCCAGTGCCTCGATGTGGGCCAGCTCTTGCGCAGGGATCGCGCTGTCTTCGCATGGAGCAGCCAGAGTGATGCTTCCCAGCCACGTGCCTGCCGCCGAGCACAGCGGTATCACCAGCTCGGCGCCGCTTTCTGGATAAGCGTCGGGACTTCCTTCTTTCCCGTATCCGGCGAGTGCAAACAGGGCCGTTTTTTTCGGGGGCAGAAAGAACGCTGCTTTGCCCATCCGGCGCGCAGCAGAACACAGATCCTGGATGTGGCCGATGGTCCAATCGCGCGTTCGATCTTGCAGCATCCGTAAGGAATCTTGTGACAGCCCGCTGGACCCGGCGATCTGTAGCGTTCCCTCCGGACCCTCGATGTGAATCAGGGCTGCCCTGAAGCTGCTGACTTGTGCGATGGCCGTGGCAATTTCCGGGCAAAACGCATCCGGGGCTGCGCCGCTCAACAAGCGCGAAGTGATGGCCGAAAAGCGTTCCAATTGCCGATTGAGCGCTTCTGCTTGCCGTTGCATCCCCGCAATCGCTTCCGACTTGTCTTCGACCACCGCCAGGATCATCCCGAAGGCGACAAACAGCTTGGGAGTCTCCCAGAGTGTGCTCGGAAACATCATCTTCGGAGCAAAGCGCTCGATGAGCAACAGAATCGGAAACACAGCTCCCCAGCAGAAGAATCCACTGGAAATCGTCAGGATCGCCGGCGACGCATCCCAATAATGTCTGCAAACGAACACGCCTGACAGTGCAAACCCGATGCCCAGCAGCACCACCGTTCCTTCATGAAAAGAACCGTTGAGAGCGGCCTGGATCGCCCATGCACCGGCCAGGGAACACAGCAAAGCGACTGCGGCTACATACAACGAGAACCCGCGCTTCACCCAGAAAGAAAAGCCTGCCGCGGCGCCGAAACAGGCGGTCAGGCACAAAACGTAGGGCCATCGCGAGTGAATGTCATAGGCGTTCATCCCTGCATAAGTAACGGAAGGCACTGCCAACGCCAGCAGCAGAAGAGTCCGCTTCGCCCGGTCCTCGGCCACCGAAGAAACCGAAACCAGAAACGCGACCGCGGACGCTTGCAGCGCTCCGCCGTCAATCGCCCGTAGAAGCGGAATGGCACGACCGTCGCCAGGCTCCAGCAACTGCGCCAGGAAGTGTGTGAAGACCAGGGTCCACCCCACAGCCCAGAGCGTCAGGCGGGCACAGCGGGTGTGGCGCTTCAGGCATGCGAAGATCATGACCAGCACGCACACCGTCAGACATGTCGGAACTTTTTCGAGAACCCCCATCAGGGTTACCTTTGGGGGGAGAAGGATGGTCTCAAAAGTAACCTGCCCGAATTTCCGAGTCAACACCCAGAAGGTGCCATAGACGTGGCACGACAGTACTCCTGCCGGCGAGTTCCAGGAGGCGTGCGCCACGCCGGCATCTCTCTGATAGAGGGGTACAGCTTTCGCGCAGGACTTTCAAGGGCATTCAGACGCTCTTGGTGGCGGGAGCATCCGGGCGAACCGTGACTTTCCAATCCAGTGTCTTGGTTTGGATTCCTTCCGTTAGCACCAGCTTTTCCATAGTCAGCTCGCCTTCGATAACTTCGATGCGAAGAGACCGGGCGTCGAGAGCGATGATGCCAAAACCAGAAGCCGTGGAGAAAAAGGTTTTGAAGGGACGAACGCTCAGGTGGGGACCAAACCACAGCGTTCTCTGCGCAGCGGAATAGCGGAAGCCGGCCAAGGCTCCGATCAGCGCATAGCTCGCCATGGCGCGGGCGTAGTAGTTGCCGCATTCATATTCATTCCACGGGTTGCGAATCCGGCCGTCATACCGACTGCGCAGCGCCTTAACGATCGTCAGTCCCTCTTTCACGAAGCCTTCGGCGATGAGATGCGAGGCAACCTGATATTCGATGCCTGTCCAGACTTCATCCGAATACACAAAGGGCAAGACCGGTTTGCCGCCGCGCGGCCACGTGCATACCAGCAAGCCAGGCTCGTGTCCCATGGCATAGCCAGGACGCTGGGCGTTGGCATGCTGGCTGAGATCGGTCTTGAAATTGTGGTTGAAGATGGCGTGCAGAGTGCTGCGGACATGCTGGGCTGCGAGCGGTGTTTCGACTCCGTACATCCGGGCCATCCAGCCCCCGATGACTCCGTCCGAGAGGCAGCCGGTTCCATACTGGTATTTGGGGCCTTCGCGTTGGAGTAGCTCTTGCATTTCGCTACTCGCCTCATTCACGTTGGCGACGAGAGCAGCGAAGGACTGGTCGCGGAGGCCTGTGTATTGCACCTTCTGTGCGTAGTACTCGCCGTTGAAGAGTTGCTCATCCATGAAGCGCGCGCAACGTTGGGCTAGTTCTTCGTAGAAGCCTGCATCCTCCAAATGCCCGGTCGCCCGCGCCATTTCCGCGAAGGCCGATAGCGCGCCTAGGTAGATGCTGGTGCACATGCCATCCGCTCCCCAGAATTCAATATCGTAAGTATTGTGATGGGGCTCAAACAGACCGCCGCGGTGGTCCGGATCCCAGGTTCGAATGCAGTAATCCAGGCTGCGCTTCGCCAGGGGGTACATCTTCCTCAGCCAAGCCAGATCGCCGGAAATCTGCCATTCACGAAACACTTTCAGAATTCCACCCAGCTGTCCATCCGAGGCAGCATGGAAATCGTGCGGAACCGGGCCTTCGGGGAGCGCCGAGCGGAAGGTGACGTGGCCGTTCTCGTCCATGGAACGGACCAGTTCCAGTTCACGCAGGGTCCGCTCCAACTTTGGGAACAAATGAGGAAACGCCTGGGCATAGTTCCAAACGTGGGTGCAGGAACCATGGCAACAGCCGGCATCCGGGAAACAGCCTTCCCAACCCCATAGGTCGCCGTTTTCCAGGCGCAACACGGTGGGAGACTTAAGAATCGCCAAGTTAGCAGACACTGCGTCCAGCACATAGGGCGGCAAGGTGGAGGAGAACAAGGCAGCCTTGAATGCGACCGTGCGCGCTCGCAAGTCGGCGTAATGTTCCTGGACGTAAAGAGCTACTTCGCGGGCATCGTTCCAAAGGGAAGCATAGTACGGGCGCCACAGGGGAGGAGTCCCTTTCGGCAGCGAACGGCATTCCGCATCCCCCTGAGGTTCAGGCGCGCTCGCCGAAGCAACTCCGCCCACCTGCAAGTAACAGTTGGGGAAATGCCAGGTGATCAGGATGGGATGGGTGCAGGATTCGCCAGGGGAGAGCGTGCCCTCGACAAGAATGGAACCTCCATTCCGCCCGGCGGTGTCGATCTCGTTGGTTCCGTCATTGACGCTGAATGTCCCGGAAGAGAGTTCGCGCCAGAGTGCCGAGAGTGAGTCAAATTCCCACCCCGGACTCCGCAGCCACATCCCTTTTATGCGCGGCTGGCTTCCGATCGCAACCAGGCAAGCACTGCCGTAAGCTTCCGAATTTGGCTCTTCCAGATTGTGAAGAAACACGCCCCGGCCTGGGAGCACAGTGTTGCGGCTCTTCGCCTCGTCGTTAGCGCATCCGGGCGCCAGGTGAGAGAGATGGTAGGAGAACTCATACTCGACAATCTGATGTGAAATGTTATGAAGGGTGTATTCCAGGATGGCACACGGTATTCCCGAATTCTTGTCGTCCAGAGGGATGAAAGGGTTCCAGGCGGTGAGCGTAACCTGCAACGGAACCGATGAATCGCTGATCTTTGCTTCCCCGAAAGGATATTCCCCCTTGAATTCGCATTTCTCAAAGCGCGGGAACCCTTCGAATCCGCCGCGGCGGTAACCCTCGCCTTGAAGCCCTTGATCAAAAATCTTCAGAACAGGGAAGGGGCCTTCGACAAGTTTGGTAACGGGCGAAGGTTTCTTGATATGGAGAACGGCGAAACCAGCTTTTGATGACGCATATCCCTCGGGCAAAGCGGTGGTTGCGGGATGATTCCAAATGGAGAAATCCTGCAATCCGCCGTATCCGTTCAGACAAATGCAGCCGGCCCCGATTCCGCCTAGAGGCAACGCGATCTGGGTGGACTTCTCTCCGCTGAAGGTGCGCTGCGAACCGCTGCGAAGAAGGTCTTCCGATGCGTACGGGAAGTGTCCAGTCGACGGCTCATCGGGAGCATTCGACGCCGGTGTAACCGGCTGGGCACCAGCTAAAGGTACGGCAGCACCCAAAGCCGCCGACGAAGTCGTAACCAGAAACTCTCTGCGGGTGGATTTCTCCGAAAGCGACATTGTGCCTCTCCGGATCAGGAACTCTCTTGATTAGACTGAATCGTCTGCCGCTGGTCTGGCAGGCTTATAAACTCAACTGTTTCTTGAGGAACTCCAGTGACCGCTCTCGTGCCAGTTTCGCAGCTCCGGCGTTGTAGGTGGCGCGAGCATCGCAGTTGAAGCCGTGATCTGCGTCGTACCAGAAAACCTGCACCTCAGGATGAGCCGCCTGCACTCGATCTATATCTTCCCTCGGAATGTGCTTGTCCAGCGTGCCGAAATGCAGCATCACGGGGCAGTGAGGGTTTTCCTGGCCAAAATGCGCGATGTATCCTCCGTAGTAGCCCACAGCTGCGCCGGGGTCTAAGCGCGCCGCTGCCAGCCAGGCGACCGTTCCGCCGAAGCAATAACCGATCACCCCGCACTTCTTCGCCGTGAGTCTCCGCAAGTATTCTAGAACAGCCGCCACATCTGTTACGGCGACGGTGGGGCTGCTCTGCCTTGCGAGCGCAATCCCCTTTTGCCAGTCAGGGCCCTCATAGCCCAGTTCCACGTTACGCTGAACCCGATCAAAGAGTGCTGGGGCAACGGTGAGAAAACCGTCCTTGGCATATCCGTCCGCCACGGCACGAATGTGATGATTCACCCCAAATGCCTCCTGAATCACTACCAGGCCCGCAACAGTCGTCTCGCTCGGCTGCGACACGTATGCGTCCAGTTCATGACCATCGCTTGCCTTTAGCCTGACTGTCTCACCCACGCGCCAGCTCCTTCACGACTCATTACAACACGTTGCTGCTATTCCGAGCGGCCTCTTCAAACCTAGTGTGTATACATCCCCATGACTCGCTCAAGCGCACGTCGGCATACCGCACAGAACGAATTGTGCCGAGTAAACATAATGCAGTTCAGCTGCGGACGGTAGTACCCCTTCGACTCGTAGTTCGCGCCCTCAAACGCTCCCACCTTGCCGGCGAATTTCTCGGCGCCGAGCATGGCATCTTCTTTTTCGCGCTCTTTGCGGAACAGCTCTTCCATTTCCACCTCGGGCTTCCCCGCAGCCCGCAACTCTTTGCGCTGCTGCTGGATCCCGTGCTCGAAGTGATCGAATTCATCTTTATTCCATGGCGTAGGAACCGGCGTCCCCTTTTCCACCAGGTCCTGCCACTTCAAGTTCCTCGGATCGAGCAAGGCCGTCACGTTCGGTTCCCAGGGTTCGGTCTTGGTCCCCGGCAGCAAATATGCGACGTCGGAGGTGTAGTACTCGTCGGCCAGCGCCGCGAACTGGTGTCCGAACTCGTGCACGCCGACGTACCCGGCCCAAAGATTGTCAATCGCGACCGTGGCGTACTGGTTGAAAATGCCGCCGCCACCATAAGTCGCGCCGTTCACCAGTATCTCGATGAATTCGTAGGGCGCAAACGACGCCACATCGCGCAATGCCCGGTTCTCCGTGGTCAGCACGTAGCGCTCCGTGCCGAACGTGTCGTAAGAGCTACCCAGCGGCGACCGCCGGTGAATTCTGCTGGACGGCCGCGGGATACCCGACTCCTCCGCCGCCGGACAAAGTCCCCATACGTTGAAATCCTTGCGATGCTCGCGAAAGGGCGAGGTCGAAAATAGCATCTCCATGAACCGGTGCGCGTCTCTCTCAAACTTCCCCCGTTCTTTTGCCGTGTAGCCATCGCCCAAGACAAGCAGGTCGACCTTGTCTGCCGGAGCGCCCATTTTCTGCAGTTCCAGAAGTGGCCCCGGGGAGGGTGGATGCGCCGTGTCCACAAACTTGTCTGCTGGATCCACCACGGTTTTCCAGACTTCCCGAAAGCTGCCTTCCTTGCGCTCTTCGAGGGAGATCTCGACCGGGGTGGCGGGAGTCGGGAAGCGCAGCGACTCGGAAAATGTGCGGTTGGCGTGCTGCGCTTCTTCTGTCGTACTCCACTCGCCGAAGACGGAATTGAAACCACGGGAGTACACCAGCTTTCCGCTTGCCTGCTCCCGAACCTCAAACCGGTAATTGCCGAGTTGGCTTTCATCGATTGCTTTTTCGGGATTTCCCGGCCACTCCAGGGGCTCGATGACCACGCGATCCAGGCTGAACCACTGCTGCTTCGAATTTCCAGTATGGTAGTAGTCCACGCGCATGGTTCGCGGTGCAGCGGCAGGGCCGGCGTTGGGCCGGCTGGCGGCGACACGCGCTGAACCACCAATGAGGACGAGCAGGAAAAAACAGAGGAACGAGACAACCACCTTGGCAGTTAGCTTCATGCCGGGAATTGTACCCTCATGACACCGAGGCGGCATGAATTCCGGTCAGTCCGGCGATGCCGGCATCTTTATTAGCCAAGTCCCACTGTTCTTTTCGGAGCCGCAGTAGTATCGGGAAGCAGTTTGCCTGATCCCGGCCCGTGCAGTTTCTCGCAGGGTGCCGTCCGACGGGCCAGGTGGAGATAGTCCAGCACGAGCCGGCGTTTGAGAAGCTGAAGCGCCCGGGCGGGATCCACTCCCTTGGGGCACGCACGTGAGCACTCGCCGGCGTAATGACAACGGAAAGCGCCGGATGGCTCACCCGTGATCCCGTTGCGCGCACCGCGCCCCTCATCCCGCGTGTCCGCGTTATAGCGCTGCGCCGCGGTCAACGGCATCGGGCCAAGATAGCGGGCATCCGTGGCTAAGGTGGGACACGCGGCCATGCAGCAACCGCACTTGATGCAATAAGTGAATTGCAGATAGCTTTCCAGTTGCTCGGGCGATTGGTAGAACTCGCCCGCTGGATCGTTGATCTCACGTTCATCCGCGCGCAAGACGTAGGGCTTTACGGAGCGGTGTTTGTCAAACATCGTGAAGAGGTCGGGAACCAGATCGCGGATGATCTCAAAATTGGGCAACGGCCCCACCGTGAGGTTGGCGTCGGCAATGTGCAGGATCTGGGTGTTGCAGGCCAAGCTCGGGTGCCCGTTCAGCAACATGCCGCACGATCCGCAGATACCCATGCGGCACGAGTAGCGCCAGGCCAGCGTGGAATCGAGGTTGTCCTTTATATAATGCAGGCCGTCGAGGACCGTCATGCCCTCGCGCACGGGAACCTCGTAAGTCTTCACGTGGGGTGCGCGATCAGTTTCGGGATTGTATCGCGTGACGTGGAACTTGATCCGGACTTCGGCTTTAGTGGTTTCGGGCATATTGGCTACCCCCTCGCTCCCGCTAGCGCGATGCCATGCACCGCCACGGCTGCCCATGTGCCCAGGCCAAACAACCCCAGCCCCACCACCAGCAGGACAATGGTGATGCTCTTTTCGACTGCAGGCTTGAGCGTCAGTTCGAACAGCATGGTCCGCAGGCCGTAGAGACCGTGATAGAGCGCCACTCCAAGGAGGAGGACATACGTCACCGTGAAAAACAATTTGCCGTCGCGGAAGAGGCTATTCTGCAACGAGTCCGCGTCGGTGCCGTAAGGGGCAAACCAGTGACCAGCCGCTGCCATGTGCATGATGAGCATGTGCAGGCCCAGCAGGAACAGGAGCACGACTCCCGCAGTCATGTGCCAGGTCCAGTATTTGGTTCCGTTCATTTCTCCTCCTACTCCATCAGGGCCGAGTAACCGCCGATCGCCAGAAAGATCAAGGTCAGGATCATCATGCCAACCAGCAGGGGACGTTGGACGTTGAGCGATGTCTTGTAGGGATAAATCGGTTCGACAGGTTTGCCAATTGCGAATCCGAGTTCGACGAGCACCAACCGGATGCCGTTGCAGGCGTGATAGGCGAACGCGGCGAAAACCAGAAACTCTCCAAACTCGAAAATGGGTTGGTGCAGGAAGCCGTGTCCTGCCCACAGGTAAATGCCTTTGGCGCGCAAGCTGGTGACAACAATATGCAGCAAGAAATAGAAAAGAATGCCCAGGCCGGTGATGCGATGCAGAATGTAGGCGTAGCGCTCAACACCCCAGCGCCCGCCTCCAAGCCAGCCCCATATCCCGAGCCGGTTGTCATACCTCTTGATTTCCGCCATATTCGCCTCTTTCCGAGTAGTCAGGCTTTGCCCGCTTAGTACTTTCGCTCGACTGGCTTCCAGTTGGTAATGGTCACTGGCTTGTATTCGAGTCTCGGTGAGCCACCGGTGTAATAAACCATGGAGTGGGCGAGAAACTTTTCGTCGTCGCGCTTGGAGAAATCTGTGCGAGAGTGGGCTCCGCGAGACTCCTCTCGCGCCAGCCCCGCGAAGAGCAAAACCTCAGCCAGGTCGAGCATGTTTTCGGTCTCGAGGACCTGAACCAGATTTGTGTTGTAAATGCGGCTCTTGTCCTGAATCGTAATTTTCCGGAAACGCTGCTTGAGCTGGGTGATCTTGTCCAGCCCCTGCTTCATCGACTCGCCGGTGCGGTAGACGCCCGCGTGTTTATCCATCAGGGATCGAAGTTCCCCGCGGATCTGTGCCGGGCTCTCCGTTCCGTTCCGTTGCAGCAGCCCGTCGAAAATGCGGCTTTGTTCTTCGTGGAATTTTTCTGCTGGGACCTCACTTGGTTGCGCACATGATCGCAGGTACTTTGCAATCTCGCATCCCGTGATGCCCCCCCACACCAGGCATTCAGCGGTAGAGTTGCACCCTAGCCGGTTGGCGCCATGCATGGAGTGGCACGCCACCTCACCCGCCGCCCAGATATTCTCAACTTTGGTTCGCCCGTCAATGTCAGCTTCGATGCCCCCCATGGAGTAGTGAGCCACCGGCCGGATCGGGATCGGTTGCGTGATCGGATCGATCCCCAGAAACTTCATGCACACTTCCCGGATCAGAGGCAGGCGTTTGTTGATGCGCTCAGCTCCGAGATGCGTCAGATCGAGATGGATAAAGTCCAGTCCATCGGGCCCCGGGAAGCCGCGCCCCTCAAGGATTTCCGTCATCTCCGAGCGGGAGACGATGTCGCGCGGCGCCAGTTCCATCATCTTTGGCGCGTACTTCTCCATGAAGCGCTCGCCTTTGTTGTTGCGCAGGTACCCGCCTTCGCCGCGGCAACCCTCGGTCATCAGGATTCCGGACGGTACCAGCCCCGTCGGGTGAAATTGCAGAAACTCCGGATCTTCCAGTGCCAGGCCCGCGCGGTAGGCAATGGCCTGTCCGTCGCCCGTGACCGTTTGTGAGTAGGTGGTGAATCCGTAGAGATTCCCCAGTCCTCCGGAAGCGATCAACAGCGCCTTGCCTCGCAGGACCACAAACTCACCGGAGGGCAGATCGTAGACCGTAAGACCGGCGAACCGGTCGCCATCGAGCAACAGGGAAGTGACGAAACACTCGTCATAGCGTTTGAAGTTGTTGTACTTGAGGAGAGTGTCGTAGAGGGCTTGCATCTCGAAGAAGCCGGTCTTGTCTGCTGCCATGCAGGCGCGCGGAAACGAATGCCCGCCGAAAGGCCGCTGCATGATACGGCCATCCTCCCGCCGTGACCACGGCACTCCCCAGTGCTCCAAACGGCGAATCTCATCGGGCGCGGTTTTCACGAACCGGTCCACCGTGTCCTGGTCCGCAAGGAAGTCGGCGCCTTTCACCGTGTCCCAGGAGTGCAACTCAAGGCTGTCGCCTTCCTCAGGGCGCATAACGGCAGCCGTGCCCCCCTCGGCGCAAACCGAATGGGAGCGCATGACCTGCACCTTCGACACGATACCGATGTCGGCTGCGCCCTGGGTTCGCATGCTGATTTCCACCGCAGCGCGCAGCCCCGCCAGTCCGGTGCCCAGAATCAAAACATCATGAGTTGTTTCGCGCATAGTTCGCGCCTTCCTTCGCATTCCAGCAGTGCCGGTCGGCTAGAGATGATCCGTGACCGACCACGCCTCATCCGGCACCTTCCAGGTGGGCTTTCCCGCGGTCTGGGCAAACCTGCGACCGCCGCCAACCTCGGAAGAGGCGTTCTTAAATTTACAAAATGGGTAGATGAAAACTGTGTTTTGGCTCACGTCAGGGTGTGATTTCGGGCGCTGACGCTGAGGCGCCTCTTGCGACACGCGACTCCCGCATCGGCTAGAAGGGTTCGTCCTACATCCCTCGGGGATTGCCCATAGTGAGTCGGCGGCCTGAGTGAGGTTCGACGCTCGCTACTCTGCAGGCCATTCGCAGGGGGAAGAGCTTACCGCCCTCCTCCGGGCTGACTTTCACGCCGAGCAGTTCCGCGGCACGTTCCATTACCGGGTCGCGGCCACTGGCCAGATCCTTGGCGCTCGGACAAACGATCCCATGCCCTGAGCAAAGTTGAAGGGGGCGGGCGTCCTCGCCCGCCTCGCTATGGTCACAATATCGGTGTCAGACTACTATTTGCTCTCCACCACTACACCTGCTACGAGAGCCGCATGATCGGAGGGCCACAGTCCGTCGGGCAACCGGCTTTGCGGGTTGGCCCCAATCAACACGGCTCCCCACGGACGTACGCTACCGTGCGTCAACACCAGGTCGATTCGCTGATAAAGCTGCGAGACAGGATTATTGTCTGCTTCGTCCTGACAACAAGTTAATCCCGCGCGCTTCGGATAGAGCCCGGACCAAACGTCGTTATAGCCGGCAGAAATAAAATCCGTATAGGTCGGGTCTTGGGGTTGCGGGAACGCCTGCGCGTTTGAATCCATCGCGATAATCACCGGCAAGGAAGAGCTTGCTGGACCGGCACGCAATTCGCCACCTTGCAATTCCCGGATACCCGCGTCAAACGACTCAAGATGGGTGTCGATGTAGTGGAAAGGGTGCCCGAAAAACTGCCCATCGACGGAGGCCCACGCCCTTGGATACGGTACTGGGCCGACCGGGGTTGGCAGTACGAGTTCATTCTCAAATTGCCCGGATTCCGGGTTACTCCAATGGAAGATCCAGGAAGGAAGATCGGTACGGGCCAAGATAACGTCGTGGTCGGTTACGGCAACGCAAATGTAAGTTGCGGGCGGAATCAGTCCAGGGGTGGGCGGGAATGCATTTTGGGTGACTTGCACGGCAACTTCGTAGTGCCCTCCCTGCGCGGCCAAGTCGCTGAGAAGTTCCTGCAACATGTCATATTGCAGGGTCATGGTTCCACAGGTGCCGGCAACCGGATCAAAGGTTCCGGTCGACCACTGGTCTACTTCCTGTATGCTCAGCAACTCCGGTCGTGCCTCGAGGATTTGTCGAGCAACGGCCTGCATCCGTTCCGGAGGATTGGTGCTTTGAACCTGCGTAATTATTTGGCCGACGCCGACCAGAAATTGCGGCAGGGTGGTGGCGCCCACCACCTGCAGGAAATCGGTCCCTTCGTTCACGTTGTATGTCATCACAGTGCCGAAACCAGGTAACGATTGGGACATGGCAGGAATTGCCATTGCCCAAATCGCCGCGACGGAAGCGATCACAAGCGTTGCCCGTGCAATGTTGCGTTTCATGAGAGTTCTCCTGAATTGTAGTTTTGAGTCCTAGGATCGAATTGCCCCAAACCCTAACAATGAAGAAATGAAATAGTGTTTTTCGACAATGGCCGAACTTGAATCTTCGTATGCGATTGCGCCTGCGGGGTCGGCGCCACGGCGGCGGCTTGATCGGGAAGCAGGTGGTACGATTTCACGCTATAAATCGTGCCGTGGGTGGGCAACAGAACTCTAACGACTGCGTCTCCTCTTCAGCACCCTCCCGACCCTTGACACCTTAGTTATTCCCAACGGACGGTTACAGCTTCTAGAAGCTTGATCCATTTCGCACGCGTATCTGGAGACAGTTCGTGCACTTTGGAATCGTAATGAAGAAAGAACCAGTTATATTTGCCATAAATTATCCTTGCAATCTCGTGCTGTTCGGGCCAACTGAGGCACGGCTTTGCCTGCCATTCGTACAGAATGCTGTTTTCATTTGTTTCGATAACAGTCCACTCGGTCGCGCCGGGACATTCCTTCTCCCTCTGCGCTTTCAGGGCATTCAGCATCTTCTCGGGAGAGTGATCAAAATGGTTCTTGCCGCCGTTTTGGTAAGTAAACAGCTCTTTCCAGTTGTCGAGATCGTCTCCTTTCGGGACATACTCGATTATGTTGAGGCCCCTCGTCTGAGCGTGGTACGCGGCTCTCCAACCCAGGTCCATTGCGAAGTCCAGGTCATCTCGCTTGCTTTTGGCCGTGGCGACTCCCGCGGAGACGAGGGCCAGGGAAGTAACGATCAGTAGAAGGTTTTTCATGGCAGTCCTCCGATATTGTCGTGTCATTCAGAGCCGCGTTCCGCCTGCATACTCATGGACTAACAGTGATGACCGACGTTCCCACCTTAGTGGCTACGGGCGGACCAGTAAGACTGTCGAAGTCCTCCCACTCGGCGGTAATGTGATACGTACCCGGGGTGGCCGGAGCAAGATACGTCACGGTCAGTTCGTTGCCGTCCGCTATCTGGATCGTGCCGGCTGGGCAGGGTCCGGGAGGCTGGATGCCCACATATGTCGCACAGTCGGCGCCGTTTGGGTTTTCAGCGATAATCCAAAAACTGATGGAACTGATGCATGCTGAGCAGAGACCTTTAACCGTAGCTTGCAATGGCACCTGGCCGTTTGCCGAGACGGTCGCTGTCTCCGGCGAAACGGTCACAGTTACGTTATTGGGATTGAGCCCGCCGCCAGTTCCGCAGCCAAGAAGCAACATCAGCAGGACCAGCGACCCGACGCCGAGGGCCCGGTGTGTTTTCATCACGGACCTCCAGCAGAACCAGAACGTCATGGGCAGCCTTGCTCGCATATATTCCTCCCTTGGGCGATCGTCGTTACGATTGCGGCTCGATCGGCTTTGTAACGAATTAGTGATCCGAAGAAGCCTGGTGCGGATTCACGCTATAAATCGTGCTGTGGCTGGGCAATAGAACTCCAACGACTATGCCGCCTGCGAGACCGATAACCGCGCCGATCGCGGTTGGTACGCCTCTACCGCCAATCCCATTCAGACAGAAGGTGTTCGGAGAACAGGAGTGAGTGTGATAGGTCGCCGCGCCGATCCCGGCCCCCGCTGCTGCGCCCACAAGGCCGCCGATGAGGGTGTTGCGCAAACGGTGTCTGTTCTTCCTCAGTTTCACGGTGCGAACGTCTTGCCTCTGAATGGTCCGCTCGCCTGTGCCATCTTGATACGCGATCGCTGTGTCGGAGACGCTCACGAACGTTCCGGAATGTTTCTTCGAATTCATTTCGACGACTTGAATCTTCTGACCTGCCTGCAGGCCGCTTAGATTCGCCCAGGATGCTCGATCCGATTGGCCCCACGAAGCGCAAGCCATTCCGAGAATGCAAATCAACCACGGAGTTCTTCGCATAAGCGCAATTCCTTCGAAGATTTTCGACCACCTAAGGCTCGGGAGGCGAAACCCACCGGCGTCTACTGCTCGGTCCCTGAGAACGTTGCACTCACCCCCTGACACAGGGGCGTGCTGGTGCTGCAGGATCCACTCCCGGTCATCGTGCCCTTGGCAACCGTGCCGCTTCCCGTGAACTCAATGAAATTGCCATTCTGTCCGCCCAGGACGAAAAGCAGGTTGATCGTCGAATTGTCCGGAACCGGGTTGGCGGGCACTCCGATCAGAACTCCTTCTCCCGTATTACTTGCGTTGCTGAGCAGTCCCTTTCCGGAGATAGAGCCTTGCCCCGTGTTGTTGTTCGCGATAAAGCAAACGGGTCCTTGCACCGAAAATGTACCCACTGGACTCGTTACGCTGCAGGGACTGGAAACAAATGACACCTGGTAAGTCTCGTTTCCACTCTGGGTTCCGAGATTCCCAGTTATCGCCCACGTCCCTTGCATCGACGTACCCGTTCCGCTTTTAGTCGAGTTGCAAGCAGTAACGAATACGATCGAGGCCAAAATCAGAATCAAGATGCGTTTCGTACCTGGCTCCCTGGCAGGCCACGCAGAACCGTCGGATGGCGAGGTGGAGCGCCCAGAAATCTGGCACCGCTGGGCCCGGTTTTCTGCCATCTCCTGAACCGACTCAGCTGCAAGCCCCTTACTTTTCATTGTCTTTCCCCTCCCACAGAACTAACCGACACGGCGACTTGCAGAGACCATGCAGATCGACTGCCATTTCTCTTGACGGTTCGACAGCCGGCGGACAGGGGCCCCAAGTGATCATTGAACGGTGCTATATTCCCGAGGGAAAGAGCTTGGTATGACTGTGCATCGAGAAAATCCCGCTGCGGAACACTTGGCTCTTCTCTATCGAGTGTCGCGGGCGCTACTGAAGGAAGGCGAGTACGGCGAACTGCTTTCCGGGCTTCTCGATACCCTGATCGAAGGACTGGGGGCCGATCGGGGATTCGTGGTGGTGCGCGAGGCCGGAGAATTCCGGGCGACGGCAGCCCGAAACTTTCGCAGCGAGGCGCTGTCCCGAGCGGAAGAGGCGGTCAGCCGGTCGATTGCCCGGTCTGTGATGGAAAGCGGGAAAGCAGTTCTGATTGGCGACGCCTCGATGACCGAGCCCTACAGCAGCCAGCCGAGCATACAGCAACTCTCCCTTCGATCGGTTTTGTGCGCGCCCCTGGTGGCGAGCGAGGAAGCGTTCGCGCTGATCTATCTGGAGAATCGCCAGGTCGCTAACCGTTTCACGGAAGAGCAGCGGGACTTGCTCGACGAAGTCTGCGCGCTGGCGGCGCCACGTTTGCGAGTGGCGGTCGCCATGAGCCAGGCGCAGCGCCGCGCCGAGGCTTTAGAACTCACTTACCGCCAATCCGATGGGATATTGACCGCGGACCCCGCAATGGAGCGCGTTTTACAGACCGTACGCCAGATCGCGACTACCGATCTGCCCGTTCTCATCGAGGGAGAAACCGGGACCGGGAAAGAATTGATCGCTCGAGCTGTCTATCGTCATAGCGCGCGGGCAAACGGACCTTTTGTCGCCTTGAATTGCGCTGCTATTCCGGCAGCGCTGATTGGCTCTGAACTCTTCGGTTTCGTGCAGGGTGCATTCACCGGGGCGAATCGCGATCGCGTCGGGTTTGTGGGAGCCGCTCATCGTGGCACTCTCTTTCTCGACGAGATCGGCGATCTCCCGCTCGACCAGCAGCCTCATCTGCTTCGCGTCTTGCAGTCGGGCGAGTTTACCCGGCTGGGTAGCTCCCGGACCGAGCAGGTTGATGTTCGGTTCATCGCTGCGACCAATCGCGACCTGGAGAGCGAAGTGAAGGCCGGCAGATTTCGGGCAGATCTGTTTTTCCGCATTTCAGCCGTCACCCTTTGTTTGCCGCCGTTGCGCGACCGGCCGCACGACATCAGGCTTCTGGCCGAACATTTTGTTCGAACCGCGGCAACGCGTTACGGCCGTTCGGTGCCGCAGTTGGGGGAGGACTGTTTGTCCGCATTGACGGCCTACAGTTTTCCTGGAAATGTGCGGGAACTGGAGAGTGAAATGGCCAGGCTAGTCGCGCTGGCGCCCGTACATGTCCCATGCGGAGCTGATTCGCTAAATGAGAGAATCCGTAATCGTGGCAAAAATCAACCCGCAGCCTCGTCGCCCGCGACGCCTGTGGCTCCCATGTCGCTGCAGGAGATGGAAAAACAACTGATCTCCTCCGTGCTGCAACATACTGGAGGAAACCGAACCCGCGCTGCCGAGATTCTCGGGATCAGCCGTGAAGGCCTGCGGACCAAGCTCCAGCGGCTTCAAATTCCTGCGGATTCCGATCCTGTTTCATAGGCTCAGGGGGACCGTTTGCTCCTTTTGAGCATAGATTGACAGGCCCAGAGGCGGGTTCTAAGATGCCCCGCAATGGCGGAAGACCATTCACCTGCGGGTAAGCTCTTTGGCCACTATCGCATTCTGGGCCAGCTCGGCGCTGGCGGAATGGGTGTGGTTTACTCCGCCTACGATACCATCCTGGAACGTAAAGTCGCGATCAAGGTAGTAGGGGACCGCGTGCTTGCGGACAAGTCTGCCCGTGACCTGCTCTTGCATGAAGCCCGAGCGGCTTCTGCCCTGAACCATCCCAACATCTGCACAATCCATCAGGTCGGCGACTCGGAGGGGATCGCCTATATCGTGATGGAGCAGGTGGAGGGCCAGCCGTTCAGCTCGCTTTGGGCAGCCGGCGGCCTGTCGCCGGATTTGGTGATTCGTTACGGAATGCAGATTGCCGACGCGCTCGCCCATGCCCACAAACACGGCGTGATCCATCGTGACCTGAAAAGTACGAATGCTTTGGTCACGGCGGAAGGTCGCGTAAAAGTGCTGGATTTCGGATTAGCCGCGCGCTTAAAGGACACCGAACTCCAGGAGGCGGTTTCGTCGCTAGTCCCACTCACGGAATCGAGAATGATTGTCGGTACGCTGCCCTACCTCGCTCCGGAATTACTACGAGGCGAGCCTGCCGACGCACGCACCGACATATGGGCGCTCGGGGTTTTGCTTTACGAAATGGCCAGCGGGACGCATCCTTTTCACGGACGCACCACCTTTGAGCTGAGTTCCGCGATCCTGCGCGACCCTCCGATGCCGCTTCCTGCCAGCGTCCCTCCTAGCCTCGGTGCCGTCATCTTGCGCTGCCTGGAGAAGTCGCCGGGAGAACGCTACCAGCGAGCCGGGGAGGTGCGCTCCGCACTAGATTCTCTCGGTTTCCTGTCCGTCCCGAGGGCGACGATTCCGACGATTGTTTCCAGGCAGGGAGCCAGGAAGAACATCCGGTTACGTGCCGCCATGGCCGCGGCCGTCGCAGTCCTCGTAGCCGGTGCAATCTGGCTTTCCAAACCGGTGCAATCGCCCACAGTCAACAACTCCACTCAACTAACTAGTGGCGGCAAAGCTTGTTGCCTGATGGTTACAGATGGTTTTCGCCTTTACTTTCGCGAGGAGCTCTCTTCTGGGCCGGTTCTTGCCCAGGTATCTGTAGCCGGCGGCGACATTTCGCAGCTCCCGCCTTCCATCAGCCATCCTGTCATCGAGGACATCTCTGCTGATCGCACCCATCTTCTTATTACGACGTTCGATTCCAATAACGCCCCTTTCTGGAATTTGCCCCTTCCCGCTGGTGCCCCGCGCAGGATCGGGGATATCGAGGGGGGTTGGGCAAGCTGGGCGCCCGACGGCAAGCATCTTATATTTTCGAGAGATTCCGGCCTCTACATCGCTTCAGCCAATGGCAGTGACGCGAAGAAAATAGTATCGGGGGCTCAAGGGAATCTCGGCCAACTCCGTTTTTCGCCGGACGGTTCCCGAATTCGGTTTACTGTCTTCAATCGCGAGGCTGAGACCGAAACACTGTGGGAGGTCCGCGCCGATGGATCCGATCTTCATCGACTACTCCCCGGCTGGCGCAATCCTCCGAACGAATGCTGTGGCCAATGGACACCGGACGGCCGCTATTACGTATTCGAGAGTGCAGCCGGCCACGGTGCTCATGACATTTTCGCGATCAGGGAATCTCAACGACTCTTTTCCACATCCACGAGCAGACCAATACGCTTAACCTTCGGGCCTCTCAGGTTCGAAGGTCCTGTGGTCTCCTTGGACGAAAAGAAACTGTTTGCTTTTGGATGGCATCAGCGTGGAGAACTCGTCCACTATGATTCCGGCTCCAGACAGATCGTTCCGTTCCTCGGAGGCATCTCGGCTACAGATGTCTGCTTCTCGCGCGACGGTAAGTGGATCGCTTACGTTGGAATTCCCGGCTATGATCTGTGGCGCAGCCGTGTGGATGGAAGCGAGAGGGTGCAGCTCACATCATCCGATGGGAATACTTCCGCGTTACCCCGATGGTCTCCGGATGGAAAACAAATCGCTTACATGTCAAGGGTTATTGGAAAGCCCTGGAGGATTTTCCTGATTTCGGCGGACGGCGGGATGCCAACGCCGCTGCTCCCCGACAGCGCCCCAGAATCGGACCCTACTTGGTCTGCGGATGGTTCTCAGCTAGCCTACGCTACCGGATTCACCTCTAGCATGGAAAAATCCGATATCGAAATAGTCAATCTAAATACTCGTCAGAGTTCTAGCCTTCCTGGCTCGAGCGGTTTGTTCAGTCCGCGCTGGTCTCCCGATGGCCATTACCTGGCCGCGCTCTCCTTCGAATATCCCGCCAAGAAAATATTCCTTTACGATTTCCGTGCACAAAAGTGGGCCCAGTGGATCGAGGACGAGGACGTCGGATATTTGGCATGGACGTCCGACAGTCGCTATTTGCAATACGTTCAGCACAACAGTGGTGACACCGGTTCGAAAGTCCGACGTGTAAAGGTCGGCGACTCTCATCCCCAAGATGTTTTCAGCCTGAAGAGTTTGCGCCGCTACGATGGGATTGCAGGTTTCTGGAGCGATACCGCTCCTGACAGTTCGCGAATGTTCGTCCGTGACACAAGCGGGCGGGATATCTACGCGTTCGACATCGATTTTCATTAGAGATACTTGTCAATACCTTTCAAGCGAAACAGTGCGGACATCACGCGATTGATTTTCAAACGCACGACTGGAAAGAGATCGCGAGCGCCGGCAAATCGTTCTATTACCTGGAGGCTACACGAGACGGGAAGTACCTCTATTATCAAGACCTTCTTGAAGCAGGGCAGCCTATCTACCGCGTGCACGCCGGCGATTGGAAACCTGAGCGGGTGATGAGTTTTGAATCCTTGCTCCAGACCGGCGTCCTTCGCTGCCGATTCATGGGTCTGACCCTGGACGGATCACCGGTGGTGCTGGCGACCCGCGGCGGCGATGTCTATGCTTTGGACTTGGACCTTCCTTGACCTCCACGGGCCACCACCAGACCTTGTCCTCTTAGTTGCTTCTATGGGAAGACCTAATCGCCAGCAGATTGGACGCTGGTTCAGGCACAGAGGCAAAGCATCCGTGGTCCGCATGGCCGATGGGGACGACTCAGCCGCGAGCTGCTGCGAGAGCGGTTCCCCGGCGGAGATCCCTATGGGTTTCGCGAAACCAATGACTGGAGGGGAGGAATCGAGAAGGACGTGGTCAAGGAATGTTCAGGCGGTTGGGTTCCGTTCCGGATGGCTTTTGCGAGAATCTCCATCGCCTGTCCCGTGAGCGGTGGAATGTGAATCGTTGCCGTGAGCCATCTTTCGCGTACCCAGGCTTGGCCCGTGCCCGGCTGACCATCACATCCGGTAAATGGTAAGCTCAGCCATCGCGAACGCTCTGCTTCGTTGGTGATCTCCTGAAAAGCTCTACGAGCGCCCATGGCCATCGAGTCATCCTGCGCGGCGACGAGGTCAACTGACGCGCTCTGCGAAGTAGCCAGTTTCAGCCAGGACCGCACCGACCGCGCGGCACTTTCCTCTGTCCACCGCGCCTTCAGCGTTGCCACTTGAATGTTCGCCGGTTTCGTCTCCAGCATCCCTGACGTGCGTTCTTTGGCCGAAGAACTGTGCGTGGGCCCTTCGATGTACAGAATAGAACCGCCTCCGGGCAGCAACGCGGCGAATTGTCTTCCTTGAATGCGTCCAATCTCGAAGTGATCGGAACTGACAGCAAAGATGGGCGCGGTTGCCGCCGCGCGGAGTTCCGCCAAGTAATCCGGCCTCCGATTTAGCACCGCCCAGCCGATTCCAGCGGTACTGGCAGCCCGGGCCACCTGTGGCATGGCCGTGCCCCCAACCGGTTCCACCACAATCGCATCGGGTCGGGACTCAACCCGGTTTTGGATTGCCTTTAGAAGTTGCGTGCTCTGATTCACCGCGTCGTCATCGGCAAAGATGATCTCCGCATCGATCCCCAGTTTGCGCGCTTCATCTTCCGCAAATTGGGCTTGTGCCACTTGGAAATCGTTCTCGAGGGAGTGAAGAGATACCAGGAAACGGAGCTTTCTCATCATGTCGCGAATGTGCCCCCGACCACCTTCTAACGATACGCCCTGTTTGGGTAGAAGTCCTCTCTGACATGGCAGTTTGCCTATCATCTTTTACAGGGGCCGTGGCCGCATTGTGTCGAAAACCGATGGATGAGAAGGCCGGTCTCCGGCGGGATGCGATACGCTCCCAGATTATCGACGCGCTTGAAGCGCAAGAGATACAGGAGCCCTGCGCTGTGGAGGGTGAGGTCATTTTTTCCTCCGCTCCAGGAGCCGCGTCGATGCGAAAAGGAGGCGCGGGCTCTCCGATCCAAGATTTCCGGCATATCGGGGTTGTATAAAAAGGGATCCAAAGGAGGCGTTGGACCAGGATCTTCAGCTATTTCTTCGCCCCGAAGGAGTTCTGAATGGTGGCGCAACAACCGTGCCGCTTTCCCAACCGGAGTGGGGCGTGGTCACATACCTTGCGCAATTAACTACCGAAAAAAAAGAGTGAACCATTAGGCCAAATTGGTCTTACGAGTCAGCCGCTGTTGGGGTTCTGTGGTTGTCCTCGTATCACCCACTTGGCAGCTCAAATCCGAATACCGAGCGCACCTAATCTAGAGTTTTCGGCCTCTTTCGAGCCAAACGGATCCTCCGTGCGTGCCCGACTCATACAACTGACACATTCAGCTAAAATCTTCAGGGGCTTCCGATGACCGACCTGGGGAGATTGGTAAGGAGGACTAAATTGTCAACCTCGCGGCGTGGTTTCCTGAAGAAGAGTGCAATTGCGGGTGTCGGCGTCGCTTTGGAAGCGTTCCCGGGCTGGGCGGCTCCTATCAATGGATTGGATGGTAGTGCTTCTGAGGCGGCAGCAATGCTGAGCGCGGATTCGCAATCCACTGCTTCGATGGAAAACCAATTCACGCGTGGACTTGGTGTTTATCCCGGCCATCCTCAAGAAGACTTCAGTCCGGAACTAGTTCTTGACAAGGTGACTTACCGTAACCTCGCTTTGCTTCGGCCCGCATACCACTCGAGCAGTTACGATTACAATCTGACCGCCCAGTTGGTCACAGACGGAATCAAAGACACGCAACTGCCCGATTGGGTCGCGACCTCCACCAGTTCTCGGGGCGCGCTGCCCAAGAACCAGCGCGAACTCGTGCTCGATCATTCTCGCACCAATTCCGTGGAATTATTCGGGCCAAGTCCGAAGCTGCAAGTTCAGCTTGGGGGTGGCAAGAGTGCCCCCGAAGTTGATCGCATTGATGTGGTTGTGGTTCCCCCGTTCGGCACGACTTCTGCCAATATGAGCTTCACGGTGTTGGTGTCGGATGATGGCCGGAACTGGGAGAGAGTTGGAACCGTGTCTGGGCCTCAGCCGGTGTCAGTTGAAGGCTATCCGAGAGATTTTGCACGGCCTGGGCAGTTGTTCATCCCGTCGATCCCTCTCAGCCGGACTTGCCGGAACCGCTTTTATCAGGTCGAATTCGCAGTTTCCACCGCCTCGCCCCAAGCTTCTTACATGCAGTGGAGGGTTGGCGAGATTGAATTTTTCAGTCACGATCAGAGAGTGCAAATCGGAGGCCCTTATAGCTTCACCAGCGCATGGATGAGCGCCGGGCTCGGCGAAGAATGGGCTTACGTTGATCTGGGCGCCCAGTGCGAGTTCGATCGCGTCAAGCTCTACTGGATTGCGCGCGCAGCCGAGGGCTCGATCCAGGCTTCTGATGACGCAGAGACCTGGCGCGATCTGCATGCCTTCGCGGGGGAAATTGGACTGGTTGACGATGTTAAGCTCACGCGGCCTTCTCGCGGTCGATACATTCGAGTGCTTATGAAGCGGCCAACCTCGCCCGATGGTTACATCCTCAGTGAAATTGAAGTGTATGGCCGGGGTGGTCCGATTGCCCGCCCTAAGCTCGCGCCGGCGGTTCGCCCCGGCAGCCAGCTTGACGGCCGCTTCGATCTTGCGGGAGGCGCGTGGCGCTTGCAGCGCCTCTCGCTTGTGAAAGGCGATGGGCGAGAAATTTCAAAGCCAGGTTTTCAGGATGCTGCGTGGGTGGTCGCCACAGTACCCGGGACCGTTCTCTCTTCGTACCTTAATGTGGAGGCAATTCCTGACCCGAACTTTGGCAAGAACCAGTTGTATGTTTCGGACTCGTTCTTCTACTCAGACTTCTGGTACCGAACTGAATTCATCGCTCCCGCGCTGGCTTCGGGAAAGATGGTCTGGCTGAACTTCGACGGCATTAACTGGAAAGCCGGTGTCTTCCTGAATGGGGAGGAGATCGGCCGGATCGAAGGCGGATTCATGCGCGGCCACTTCGATGTAACCGCCAAGCTGCGTCAGGGGAAGAACGCACTCGCCGTAAGAATCGAGAAGAACGCGACTCCCGGAAGCTGTAAACAGAAGACCTACGACAACGGGGGGCCGAACGGCGGGGCGCTTGGAGCCGACAACCCCACCTATCATGCATCGGTCGGCTGGGACTGGATTCCCACGATTCGCGGCAGAAACACCGGCATTGTGGGAAGTGTTTACCTCGCAACGAGCGGTGCAGTTACGATTGAAAACCCTTTTGTGACTACTTCGCTCCCGTTGCCCGATATTTCCCGCGCTGAGGTGAGCGTCGATCTCGATGTGGCCAACCACAAGTCTGGGCCAGTTACAGGCACTCTTCGCGGTCGCTTCGGAGAGGTGCAATTCGAACAGCGCGTGTCTCTAGATGGCTCGGGGGACGGCTCCGCGGGCGCCCCGACCAGGAAGCGCATCAAGTTCGATCCCTCGACGCACCCGTCACTGCGACTGCCGAACCCAAAGCTGTGGTGGCCGGTTGGCTACGGCGATCCGCATCTGTACGACGTGGAACTAACGTTCGAACTGGAGGACGGGAAGGTATCTGACACCAAGACGCTGAAAGCGGGAATCCGTCAGATGGCCTACGGTGCGGACGACGGAGCGTTGAGAATCTTTATCAACGGCCGGCGTTTTATCGCCCGTGGAGGCAACTGGGGTTTCAGCGAGTCGATGCTGCGCTACCGGGCGCGCGAGTACGACGCTGCCCTGCGCTACCACCGCGAGATGAACTTTAACATGATCCGTAACTGGGTGGGGCAGACCGGCGACAGCGAATTCTATGAAGCTTGCGATCGATACGGCGTCCTCGTCTGGCAGGATTTCTGGCTGGCCAATCCCTGGGACGGCCCCGATCCTGACGACAATAGTTTGTTCCTGAGCAACGTGAAAGACACGGTGGTCCGCATTCGCAATCATCCCTCGATCGGCCTCTATTGCGGGCGCAACGAAGGGTTCCCGCCGAAGGCGCTCGACGAAGGCATTCAGAACATTTTGGCGGAGTTGCATCCCGGCATGCACTACATTCCGAGTTCAGCCGATAACGTCGTCGGTGGAGGCGGACCCTACATGCTCATGCCGCTCACTTTCTATCCCACCATGGCCGCATATCCCAAACTGCATAGCGAGATCGGCATTCCCAATATCCCGTCGATCGAGAGCGTGCGGGCAATGATGCCCAAGAGTGCTCTCTGGCCCCCGGGACTCGAATGGGGACTGCACGATTTTGTTGAGGGCGGCGGCTCCCTCCGGCGCGGCCCGAGCTTTCTGGACACGATTGAGGAGGCCTACGGTGGTGCCAACAGCCTGGAAGAATGGGTTTCGCTCGCGCACTTCGCCGATTACGAAGGCTTTCGCGCCGAGTTCGAAGCGCAAAGCAAGAACCGCATGGGCTTGCTGCTGTGGATGAGTCATTCTTGCTGGCCCTCATTGTTGTGGCAGACCTATGACTACTACCTGGAGCCTACTGCTGCCTACTTCGCCTGCAAGAACGTCTGTGAGGCGCTGCACATTCAATGGAACCGCGTAACCGAGTCTGTCGAAGTGGTGAACTATAGCGCCGGCGACGCCCGCGGTTTGACTGCCTTGGCGGAAGTGCTGAACCTTGACGGGTCGATGAAGTGGAAAAAAACCACCTCGCTTGACTGCGCTGAAGACAGCGTCGCAACCTGCATCCAGATGGAATACCCAACCGGGTTGGCGCCAGTACACTTTGTCCGTCTCACTCTGTCGCGCGCCGGCAGTCCGGTCTCAACGAATCTTTACCTGCGCGGGGCGCAGGAGAGTAACTATCGGGCAATTCGCCAGTTACCCAAGGCTCTCGTAAGAACCGCCACTGATGCCCGGCGGCAGGGAGATCAATGGCAGTTGACGACTCAACTGCGCAATCTCTCTGCTTACCCGGCGCTCATGACGAGATTGAAGGTGGTTCGAGAGAAGAGCGGAGACCGGATTCTGCCGGTTATCTACGGTGACAACTATTTCACGCTGATGCCCGGAGAGGAACGCACCGTCCGGACGGAGTTGAACCATGCCGACACGCGACGAGAGAGGCCAGGCATGGTGATCGGCGGTTTCAACGTAGAACCCGTGCTGGCGTGAGAAGCCGTTGGGCCAGAGCGCTCCGCCGCTGTGGGGCTATCCTGGTGGCGTTTGACGCACCTACAGTGGAATCGGTTTAGAATAGGCATTCAGCAGCGAAAGCAGCACTGCCGTGACTCACGACACCGTCACCATTTCGCCGGGTTCGCACTTTCGAGCCGCCATGGTGCTGGCCATCATTGCGGATGCACTCCAAATCGTCGTTTTTCCTTTATTTGTGGAAGGCGCTTTGTCGCCGGCTGATGACATACTCGATTTCGCTGTCGCAGCCGTGCTGGTTCGCCTTCTTGGCTGGCACTGGGAGTTTCTGCCATCGTTTCTTGCCAAGCTTGTGCCCGGAGTCGATTTAGTTCCTTTCTGGACGATGGCGGTTGCAAACGTCTATCGGAAATCGAAGCGGATTGCGGTCACGGCAGAAGAAAGCCGAGAGCAGCACCCAGCGCTAAAAGACCCACAACATTCCTAAGCCGTGAATCAGATGAATTTGCAGCAGATGGGGCAAGTCAAGACACTGTTGGAAGTCCGCCAGCATGAACTGCGCCTAAGTATCGGGAATCACCAGCAATACGTACGACGAGTCGAGCCAGAGCCCGATACTGTGGATCAAGCTGCCAGCGGGTATGAGAAGGAGTCGTTGCTCGAAAGAAGCAGCCGAGAGCAGCAGTTGCTTCGGGCGATCGATTCGGCGCTTGGTCGCATTCGAGACGGCAGTTACGGGAAGTGTCTGTCTTGCGGCAAACAAATTGACGGAAGGCGACTCGCGGCCGTACCGTGGACGCCGTATTGTATTCCGTGCGAAGAGGACTTCGAGCGGTGACTCGGTGGATATGCGATCCACCATGCTACTTGCGTTGCCTCTAGGCAGCCTCTTTCTGCCGCGCCTTCACCTTTGCCCACCTTGCCCGCTGTGCCGCGGCGATTTTCCTGCGGCCTGCAACTGACATTGTGCGTTTGGTTTTCGGCGCGTGACCTTTCGCCCTTGCCCATCGCGCTTTCTGTGCCAGGCTAATCCGCTTGCGAGCGGAGGCCGACAGGGTCCTTGGTTTGGTGTAAGAACTCCCACTGTTCAACTTGCCAAGAACCGAAAGAGCCCCATCAACATGTCTAAGCTGAATTACCAGATTCGTCCTCTCTGCCCTCAACTCCTCCACTATGGATGCCAGTCCCTTTAGATTTGCCATGAATCCCCCTCAGTAAAGGATTGTAATTTATCGGCTTTGTTTTCTGAGCGCTGGTGCCACCATCACAGATTATTGAGTGACGACTCAGCAACTGAGCGACCGGCTTGCGTGAACCGCAAGCCCCCTCGAACTTCTCCTCCTACCCTCTACCGATACTTCCCGCTGCGCAGGCAGGGACTACTCGCGCGAGGGTAGTGGGCTAATGAAAGTAGCCCACTAACCGCACTACCGACCCGGCCACATAGCTCTTTCCAACTTGCTACAATCACTTATTTGCCTAAAGACGCACCTTATTGTTTTCGAGGAATTGTCCGTAAGGAGGATCCTCTAATGTCGCTTGATCGCAGGTTGCTTGCCCTCATTATTCTGTTGTGCACCACGTTGTCCCTTGCCCAGGAGTCGCAGGAAGGCCGCTTGATGCGGTTTCCCGATATCCACGGCGACAAGATTGCCTTCGTTTATGGCGGAGATCTGTGGCTTGCTTCCTCAAGCGGCGGCGCGGCCAGCCGCATCACGGCCCATCCCGGCCGTGAACTGTTCCCCAAATTCTCGCCTGACGGCAAGTGGATTGCCTTCACCGGCCAGTTCGACGGCAACTTCAACGTGTATGTCATGCCCGCCGAGGGCGGACAGCCACGCCAACTGACCTTTTACCAGGGCAGCGCCGAGCAACTGAACGACCGCATGGGCATTCACAATGAAGTGGTCACCTGGACGCCCGACAGCAAGCGCATTCTTTTTCTCTCGCGTCGTGACGCCTCCAACGGCTGGACGAAGCGCGCTTTCACCGTTTCCATTGACGGCGGCCTGCCCCAGCCTCTTCCCATGGACCAGGGAGGCCTCACCTCATTCAATGCCGACGGCAGCAAGATTGCTTACAACCGCATCTTCCGCAACTTCCGGACGTGGAAGCGTTATACCGGCGGCCTGGCGCAAGACATCTACATTTACGACATCAAGAACAACGTGTTCGAGCAGCAAATACCGCATACGGACTACACCGACACGTTTCCGATGTGGCACGGCAACACGATTTACTTCAGTTCTGATCGCGGCCCGGAACACCGCCTGAACATCTACGCCTATGACCTCGGCTCAAAGCAAGTGGAGCAGATCACCCACTTCACTGACTTCGACGTAATGTGGCCCAGCCTGGGCGATGCTGCCGTCATTTTCGAAAACGGTAGCTATCTCTATGTTCTGGACCTGGCCACGCGCCAGTCCAGCAAGCTCACCATCACTCTCCCTGGCGAACGCGAGTTGACCATGAAGCATTGGGCGAGCGTAAGCAAAAACATTACCGATGTCGACATCTCGCCTGACGGCAAGCGCGCAGTCATGGCCGCGCGTGGCGACATTTTCACCGTGCCCGCCAAGGACGGGGCCACTCGCAACCTCACCCGCACGCCCGGCATCCGCGAAAAAGAAGTTGCCTGGTCGCCCGACGGCCGCTGGATCGCCTTCGTCTCCGACCGCACTGGCGAGGACGAGATCTACATCACCCCCCAGGACGGCATGGGCAACATCGAACTGGGCAAGGAAGCCGTGGCCAAGGACAAGGATAAGGAGAAAGACAAGGAAGCTGCCGCCAAGGAAGCGGCGGCAGAAAAAGAGCGGGGCAAAGACAAAGAGCAGCAGATTACTAGCGGCTACAAAGGTTTTAAGTTTGCGCCCGTCTGGTCACCGGACAGCAAAAAGCTGGCGTGGGCCGACAAGGACCTCCGCCTCTGGTACGTGGACATCAACGAGAAGAAGCCGGTCGAGGTCGACCGCGGCAAATACTTCGAGATCACGAATTACTCCTGGTCGCCGGACAGCAAATGGATTGCCTACGACAAGCAAGTGATCACGAATTACAGCGTTATCTACCTCTATTCAACGGCAGACAAGAAGTCTACGGCGGTGACCAGCGAGATGGTCAACAGTCTTGGGCCCGTCTGGGATCCCGACGGCAATTACCTGTATTTCTTTTCCGATCGCGATTTCAATGAAGTTCTGGGCAGTTTCGATTTTGAGTTTGCCAACCCCAAGACCACACGGGTGTACGTAGTTACCTTGCACGCGGACACTCCTTCGCCGTTTCCCGCCCTGAGCGATGAAACCGCCATCAAGCGCGAAGCGCCTGCGCCAGAAGCCGCCGCATCCGATAAGGACAAGAACAAGAAGGCGGAAGAAAAGAAGAAAGAAGAGGAAGCCGGAGAGACCAAAGAAGCCAAAGAAGCCAGAGAAATTAAGGATATCATCAAGAACTTCCGCATTGATCTTGAGGGTATTCAGAACCGCATTGTGGCCTTGCCCGTCCCGCCCGCCAGCCTCACTGGTCTGAACGCTGCCAAGGGCTTCGTTTACTACTCCAGCCAGCCTGTGCAAGGCCTGTCCGGCCCGATCCCGGGCGAAGCATCCGCTATTCACATCTACGATCTAAAGGAGCGCAAGGAAAAGACGCTGATTGAGGGCATCGAGCGGTGGTGGTTGTCTTTTGATGGATCGAAGGTGCTGTACGAAGCGAGAAGCGGAGAAACCAGGAGCTACGGCATCATCGACGCCAAGCCGGCCGACACACCAAAGAAAGTTGGCGACGGGGCCCTCAGCCTTTCCGGCCTGCGCGCCGAGATTGATCCGCCCGCCGAATGGAAGCAGATCTTCAACGAAGTCTGGCGGCAGGAGCGTGACTATTTCTTCGAAGCCAGCATGAACGGCGTGAACTGGGAGGCGGTTCGCGATAAGTACGCTCCGCTGGTCCCCTACGCCGCCAACCGCTATGACCTTACCTACATCATGGAGGAGATGATCGGCGAGCTCTCTAACTCACATACCTACGTCGGCGGCGGAGACCAGCCTGACCTTCATCCTATCAATGTGGGCCTGCTGGGAGTGGACTACGAATTCGATGCGGCCAGCGGTCTCTACCGCTTCAAGAAGATCTATTCCGGCGAGAACTGGAATCCGCAAACCCGTTCTCCGCTCACTGAACCCGGCGTTAACGTGAAGGAGGGCGACTATCTGATCGCGATCAATGGCCGTCCGTTGAAAGCTCCTCAGACCCCCGAGGAACTGCTCGTCAACAGTGCCAACGAAACCACTGCCATCACGGTAAACTCAAAGCCCATCGCGGACAATGCCCGCACCGTCGCGGTCAAGCCCATCTCCGACGAGTACGGGTTGCGTGAGCTGGACATGGTGGAAAACAACCGCAAGAAAGTGGAGGCTGCCACCAACGGCCGCGTGGGCTACATCTATATCCCTGACATGGAAGACGCGGGCCTCAACGCCTTCGTCAAACAGTACTTTCCGCAGATTCGCAAAGAAGGCCTCATTATTGATATTCGCTACAACGGCGGCGGCTTCGTGGACCAGCTTATTTTTGAGCGCCTGCGCCGGGTGCTTTCTGGTATGGGCTCGGCCCGCAACTTTGAAACCAGCAGCGGCAGCACCGAGCCTCCAAACGTCTTTCACGGCTACATGGCCTGCATCACCAACCAATACGCGGCCTCCGACGGCGACATTTTCAGCGAGTTCTTCAAAATCTACAAACTGGGCCCGCTCATCGGAGAGCGCACCTGGGGCGGAGTGCGCGGCATTCGCGGCGAAATCTTCCTGATCGACGGCGGCTACATCACCCGCCCCGAATTCTCGGAATACAACCTCCAGAGCAAATGGGTGGTTGAGAACCGTGGCGTTGCGCCTGACATCGAGGTGGACGACCGGCCTGACGATGTGGTTCGCGGCAAGGACGCGCAGCTCGAACGCGCCATCCAAGAAGTGATGAAGCAGATTGAAGCCAACCCCAAGAAGCTTCCCCCGCCTCCGCCCGATCTTCCGGCCTATCCGGAGGGGCCGGGTATGTAGCCTGTGAGGCGAGGTCCGCAGGGTTGGCAGGAGGATCGCGTTGCGGCCTTGACGATTGTTCGGTGTGCGGACGATGATGTCGCTGGAGTGAAAATAACCAACTGGTGACCGCAAGCGGTTGCGTTGCGGCTCGCAACCCCGGTTGGTAGCCAAGAATCGCGATATTCCGGTTCAAAAGGATGCAATCATGACGAAGGTGGAGTCAAAGCTCGCGACGCTGGTCGCGGGAATACTGCTGGTGTGTTTTGGGTTCGCTCAGGCGGCGCAAGCCGACGAGGGCATGTGGACTTTCGACAATTTTCCATCAAAGACCGTGGGGACAAAGTATCGCTTCACGCCCTCGGAGGCTTGGCTCGACCACGTACGCTTGTCGTCGCTGCGCATAGCCGGCGGCTGCTCGGCGTCGTTTATTTCTCCGCAGGGACTGGTGATGACGAATCACCATTGTGTCGTCGAATGCGTGGAGCAGTTGTCGACGGCGGAGCAGAACTTTGAGGAAAACGGTTTTTCCGCAAAAACGCCTGCCGAGGAGAAAAAGTGCCCGGATTTCGAACTCGATCAGCTGGTTGAGATTCGCGATGTAACCAAGGACGTGCTGGAACCGCTGACCGGCAAGACGGGCGACGCAGCCAACAAAGCGCTGAATGCGAAGCGAGCGGAGCTGGAACAGAGCTGCGGATCGGATGCAAGCGTGCGCTGCGAGGTGGTTTCGCTGTACCACGGTGGAGTCTACGATCTGTACCGGTACAAACGCTACAACGACGTGCGCCTGGTGTTTGCGCCGGAGTTTTCGGTCGCGCAATTCGGCGGCGACCCGGACAATTTCAATTTTCCGCGTTTCGATTTCGACATCGGCCTGCTGCGAGTCTATGAGGGAGACAAGCCGGCGGCTAGCCGGGACTATCTGCACTGGAGCGCGAACGGGACCAAGGACGGCGATCTGGTTTTCGTCTCCGGGAACCCGGGCGGCACGTTCCGTGAGTTGACAGACACGCAACTGGCCTTCGAGCGCGACACCCTTTACCCCTTCAGGATCCCGGAAATCGCGGAGCGGCGCGGGCAGCTGGAGGTGTTCGCGACTCGCGGACCGGAGCAGGCGCGCGAGGTGAAAGACGAGTTGTTTTTCCTGGAGAACGGCTTCAAGGTTTACTTCGGACGGCAACAGGCGCTGCTGGATGCGCAGTTCTTTGGGACCAAAGTGCAGGAAGAGCAACGGTTGCGCGTAGCTACGGCAGCGGATCCAAAGCTGGCCGCGGATGTTTCGGCCTGGGACGACATCGCGAAAGTTCAGCAAGTGCGCTCGCAGCTCTTTGTGCGAAACGCGTCATTGGGCGGCCGTTCCTTCCGGGCGGGTTTGTTGGGTGATGCGGTCACGCTGGTGCGGGCCGCGGCCGAGCGCACCAAGCCCAACCGTGAGCGCCTGCCTGAGTATTCGGACAGAGCGTTGGTCAATGTGCAGCAGCAGTTGACAGCTGCTGTCCCGGTTTACAAGGATCTGGAGGAGCTTGACCTCGCATTTCTGTTGACCGTGGTTCGGCGTGACCTGGGAACCGACGACGCGTTCGTGCGAAAGATGCTGGGCAAGGAATCTCCCGAGCAGCTGGCGCACAGGCTGGTGGCCGGTACGCATTTGGAGGATCCGAAGGTGCGGGAAGAGCTGTACAAGGGCGGCCAAAGCGCAGTGGATGCCTCGACCGACCCGATGATCCGCTTCGCGGCTTCGATTAACGACGACCTGCTGGCAGTCCGCAAAGACTACGAGGCGCGCGTGGACGCTCCGACACGAGCCGCTGCCGAGAAGATTGCGAAAGCGCGCTTCACAGTTTACGGCACCAGTGTCGATCCGGACGCCACTTTTACTCTGCGCCTGACCTACGGGACCGTGAAAGGCTTCGAAGACGCCGAGGGGAAGTTTGTTGAGCCTTACACGAACATCGGAGGCCTGTTCGAGCGGGCGACCGGAGCACCGCCGTACGCGCTGCCGGAAAGCTGGCTCAAGGCCAAAGCATCGCTGAATCTGTCGGTGCCCATGAATCTGTCGACCACCAACGACACAACCGGGGGCAATTCTGGAAGCCCGATGATCGACAAGGACGCGAACGTCGTCGGCCTGCTTTTTGACGGGAACATTTTCTCTCTGGGCGGCGACTACGGCTACGACGCGGGGAAGAACCGCTCCATAGCGGTGGACAGCCGCGCTCTGCTTGAGGGCATGCGGAAGGTCTACCATATCGATCGAATCGTCGATGAGATCGAGGCGGCGCGAAAGTAGGGAGCAACTCGGGCTCCCGTCTGCGAAGAGACGACACGCGGCCGGGCTATTTAAAAGAAAACGGATAAGATACTGTGTCCATAAAGCGGCAGTGTTATCTCGTGGCCATCTACCTGAACTGGATTCTGTTCGGCAGCGGCGTGGCCTACTTCGCCTATCGGGGCTTCTACGCCGCTGCGGTGGCATGGGTAGTATTTCTGCCGCTTGCTATGTGGGCTTATATTCGGGTGTTTCCGTCGATCTCTCAGGCCCTGGCGGAGTCCCGACATTTGAGGCCATAAACAAACTTCGCGGGCTACTCCGTATCCTGAACACAACGGAAACCAACCCCGCCGGAACGATCCAGGCCCGGCGCCGTCAGCAGGAGTTTGCCATGTTCGCTAAGCTTATAGGCCTGCGGGAAATACCATATTGAGCCCTGCGGTTGATAGTATTCGCCGCCGCGCAGAATAGCGCTGCGCGTGTGTTCGTCCGTGAACTCCTCTGTCCATTGCCACACATTGCCGACGAGGTCCATCACGCCGAAGGGACTCTTGCCTTGCGGATGCGCATCCACGGCATCTGGCCCGCGCATCGTGCGATTCTTGTCCGGCACGGGCACTGCGCTCGCATTCCAGTCATTTCCCCAGGGATATATGCGGCCGTCACTGCCTTGGGCCGCATACTGCCATTCCCACTCATGCGGCAGGCGCTTGCCAGCCCAGGCCGCATAAGCCCGCGCATCTTCTAAAGAAACCCAAGTAACAGGTTTATCGTCCCAGCCAGCAGGGAAGCTTCCGCCTTTCCAATCTCTGAGGAAGTTCAGGTCATCCAGCGGGTGATAGTGCGTGCTGTCCAGGAACTTCTTGAATTTCGCGTTCGTGACGGGATACGTGTCAATCCAGAATGACTTCACCTGCATGGGGTGTTCGTGGAAGCGCCGTGGAGAATCTTCCCAGGGATATTGCACGTCCACACCGATGTCGTCGTACCCTTCGATCTCAATCCCCTGCACTTTGAAGACAAAGTTTCCGGCAGGAATCTTTACCATGCCGTCCGGAGATGCCGAGGGAGGCTTAGTCCCAGCTATCGGTACGATCTGCTGGGGCAATACAATCCACTCATGCGAATAACTCGCCAGTGGTTTGGCGGTCATCTCTTTCATCTTCGACATGAGCGCCTGAATGGCCGCGTTCGGAGCCACTTTCGTAGCCAACAAAGCACCGTATCCATGCGCTTCTATCTCGAAGCTAAGCACGACCTTGCCCTCCGAGTTCCGTTCGGGCTTCAGTTCCGTCCCATGATAAAGATCGAAATAGCGCACTCCCTCTTCCGGCTGAAGTTCGATCTCGTGACCTTCGACGTCATACTCGTTGCGATTCACGATCGTCCAGACTGCCTGCTCATTCAAGGGCCAACGGCTGGCAAAAACTCCGTAGCGAAGCATCGGCGTGAGCGGTTCCCATTCACCGCTTGTAAGGAATGGGGCAACAGCCCGCTCGATGGTGGCGACTCGGCGGGTTGCTTCGGCGTCGCGCGGCGTGATCCCGTTCCAGATTCCCCAAATGTTTTCCCAGCTTTCCCAGCCGACGCCGTTGAAGAAAGCGAACTGTAGATCGTTGGTTTTGTCGCGATTCCAGCGATCCGAAATATTCACCATGTGGCGCGGTTCCAGCCACTTGTACCTGTCAACCATGGGAACGAACGGGAAGTTGTACTGTCCCCAGGTCATGACATTCCACGCCAGGGCCTCATCGGAAGGTCCGTCCTCCGGCTCAAAAGCCAGCGGATGTCCAACTTTGTCGGCAGCCACTGAAAAGGCAAGCGGGACTCCATCCTGGGTGTCGCCGTTGATGCCATCGGCTCCGACTTCCGCCATCAATTCAGCAATCGCCTGCGGCCAAGGTTGGCCAGGGTCGCGCGTGCCCTGGTCCCACATCATCATGGGAAACAATACGCGCACGCCGCGTTTATGAAAGTCAGCGACCATCTGCCGCACTCCCGCAATCCCTCCCGGCATGCTGCGAATCAGGTCGTGCTGATTCCGGTCGTCGATGCCCATGTTCGGATAGGTCGGCCAGATCAGCACGGCGTCGATGCCTCCGTAGCGTTTTTCCAGATCATTGAGATACCGATCGACGGTGTAACGGCGGGCAACCGGGTCATAGAAATAGCGGTCCTGCACCATCATCTGCGGCTGGAAAAAACTGGACTGCGTCCACTTCAGCGCGGGCATGTCATAACGCGACCCGTCATAGCCAATGCGAATCAAGCGCTCGGCGCGCCAACGCCGAATGTCGGCGAGCCACGTATCATGATCTTCTGGAGTGCAAGTTCTCCATCCACCGTCGTACGCCGCCTTCATCAACAGACAATCGGGTGTGGGAATCTGCTGGTGGTCGGGTTCAAAATTCGTATCCTGCGCGCAAACCATGCTGGAAAAACCCACCAGACTCGTAATGATAAGGTGCTTCACTTTCAGCTTCATGAGTGCCATCCTGAAGTTCTCTCTAGAATTGACTGCCGAAGCTACCGGGCGCGAATGTTCCCGCGGATCACAACTACTGACGCTGCCGGCAATTCGTAAGCAGTGTCGGCGCTGACATCCTGTTCGGCGTGCAGAATCGGTCCATCCGGATCGGCCCTGCCGAAGCTCTCCGCTACCACCGGAGGTTCACCTGGATATTCGGCATGTCCCACGTAACGGGTGTGGCCGGGATGCCACTGATACTGTCCTTTTCCGAACGTGGAAATCTCAACCGGTCCGAAAAAGGAATCGCCCTCCCCGCTACCCTGGTTTTGAAACTCGATCCGCACGCGGTGTGCATTCTGCTGGTCGCGATTCACCGCGAGCAGAGACCATTGCCCATCAGGGCGTTTCAGAGCATAAGCTGTCACTAACGCGTGTCCTGCGCCGTCGTCAAGGTTGCCCTTGGCAGGATACACATCGTGCTGCTTTTCGCCCGGGACGACCCATTCCAAATTGATGAGCTGCGCCACAAAAAACTGCGCCAAGGGTTGCTGAATCTTGTAGCTGGCGTCAACGCTCAGCATCCCGTACGTTCCTGGCGAATCGTTACAACCGTGTTCCATGAGCAGTGGCAGGTAGTGGAAGTAGTAGACTCCGTTTCCCCCCGCGGTCAAGAACGAACCGATGTAATCGGCGAGCCAGAGCCCCGAAAATATGTCCATCGAAGTTTCGCTCGCGGCCGAGGAGAAGTTCGATTCTGTAATGAACATGGGCACATTGGCCGGTACTCCGTCATCGCGCCAGACTTGCATGATGTGGGTTACGAGTTGGGTCTCGTCATAAAGGCTGCCCCAGGTGATTCTGCAACCGTCGTAGGGATAGTGTTCGAACGAAAAAAATGCCAGATCGCGCATGCGGTCGTGTTGTTTCAGGTAGTCGATGAAGCGAGTTACCCACGATGCTTTGCCGTTCGCAGCCGGCCAGGTCTCTAAGTCTTCAATTCCGCCTCCGAGCCCCGGTCCACCCAGTTTGAGAGTGGGGTCGAGACGATGCAGCGCGGTGGCCCATTGAATGTAAAGCGCGCCATAGTCCTCGGGACCCAAGTACTGGCCGTCCGATTCTTCTCCCATCTCGATGTATGAGATGGGATAGTTTCGTTTCTTGAGATAGGCGATTTCGGCGACCGCATTTTCCGGCGTGTCGTAAACCAAAGCGATCGGCACCATGGCAGGAAGACTGCGCGTGATGCCACTGGTGAAGAACAGATCGAAGCCTACCTGGGCTTGATGAGTTGTCCCCAGATCGGAGGCTTCGTGCCACGGGTCCACCGAAGAACAATAAGTCGTAGTCTGTTCCTGATCGGGCGTGTGCCGCAGAATATCGTGAAACTCGCCGTCCGCGGACGTGGTTCCCAGATAGAGCTCGTTGATCGCATAACCGACGCAAGCCCGTGGATCAGTGGAGGCTTCGCCTGGTGCGCAGGTGTTGGAAGACTCCGTCATCAGGATGCGCAGGAAGCGTACCGGAAGAGGGCTAGCATTCAGGCGAAGGATGTCAGATCCGCCGTGACCGTGCTCGACGGTCCCGAACGCAAAAGTTTGCCACACTCCGCGCGTGGGCGCGTGGATGGGATCATCCCCGTTCCAGTGCTCTACCACAAATTGCGTGGCGTAGGGCTCTGCCCATTTAATGCGAATACTGTCGACTTGTTGCACCTGGGACAAATCAATCACCACCCATTGCGGATGCAAAGAGTTGCTTTCTCCGGTAAAACGCTGGGTAAGATAGGGATTGCTCTTCCAATAAGTGTTGTCATCGCCGTCGGTGAGACGAGAGAAACCAGCGTTGGGCGTACCATCGTTCCGCGTAAAGCCACGATGGGGCAAGGAATATCCATAGGAGTGACGGATGGGTTCGGCGGGAGTCGGAGAGCCGGTAAAGTACCCTTTTTGGCCAGGTTCGCTCCATGTGCCCTGCGGATTCCAATGCCAGGCTTCAATGGATAGCTCGGTATTATTGCGATAGCTGACAGGTTGCCATCCGGAAGCGAGCGCCCTGCCTAAGTTTGGTTCGGCCAATCCGGTGTCGACTGCTTCCGAGGCGATGCGATCGACACCGGCGCCGAGGGTCTCATTAGGCCGGAAGTGGTTGGTGGAGTGCGCTGGAGTGATATCGACCTGGATAACCTGCGCCGCAGACAGAGTCAAGAGAACCATCCATGTAAGAAAGCATCCGAAAAGCGAGACTATTGTTTTCAAAATATAACTCCTTCGATGCAAGGTGTTTCACTGCATCGTCACCATCAGCGTGACTTCTAACTTTCTCGGAAGTGGTTTTGAGCAACTTTCCCTCCGGCGTTTCGCCAGGGAACTCCCAGATCATCACTCCACTTAGAGGCTGCTGTCTCGCGTACCTAAGTTTGGCGGCGGGAGCGGTCGCTTATCTTGGAGCGAAATGAAAGATGACGGTGGCTTGCGGATCGATTCCGGGTGCAGTCGCCGGCAGTTGCACGCGGACCTGAGCCTTTTGCCCACTCGTCTTCTCAAGCTCCGCGCCTTCCACGGAAGAAATCTGACCCGGGTTCCAGGCGGAGAGCTCATAAGTTTCTCCGGCCGCACCCGAAAGTTGAAGGCTCAAAGCATCCCGGTTGGGCGTCCACGATTCGGAAAGCACGCGCAAGCCGTGGCTTGTACTCCCGAGGGCTGGAAGAGTCGACGACTCGCTCAGGGCAAAGTCGTGCTTAAACCGAATTTCAACGACATTTCGACCGCCGGTGATCGTGATGTTCACGATGACATGTTGATCCGATGAGTTCGGTTCCGTATGAATCGGCAGCGCGCGGCCATCGAGTCGAACCGCCTCAATCTTGGCGCGCAAACTCAAAGCTGGCGAGAACTGCAGAGAGCAGTGCCCCGTGCCGGTAGATTGCACTTCTAACCGGATATTGTCGGGCGCCCGCTGGTAATTCAGATTCAATACCACCGCGCCGAGGGCCACATTATTGACGGAAAACGAACTCCAGTCCGCCGGGACATGAGGAACAAAATCCAAATGACAACCACCGGCGTCGGTTTGCAAGCCAAACAGTCCGCTCAGCAGAGGATTGACCACCATAGCCGCCGACCAAATCTGGTGGGGCGATCCCGTCGCCAGCGTCTGATAGTACTTCCCGGAAAGAACCTCGGCGACGTGGCCAAGTGATCCATCGAAGGTCAGCAACGCGTTGGCCCTCAAGTTAGAGTAGGCAGGAAGCGGGCGATGATAGCGGTACTCGCCCACGGAAGCCCAGCCGGTAAACAGCGGCCACACCGTTCCGAAATGATATCCGCCGGGATCGTAGTTCGGGTCGTGGGAAGAAAGAATTCGCATGCCCCAGTCGGTCTGATGGTCGGGGCCCGCGAGTTGCCGAATCATGCTTCGGGCTCGATCTCCGTCAAGTTGCGTAAACCACATCGGCACCGTGGCCAGGACACTTGCTGTGTCGACGCGTTTGCGATTTGCATTGTTGCTATCCGCATCAAGGGCATAAGCGTAGATTTGTTTTTCTTCCCACCAGAAGACTTTATCCAAAAGTGGTTTTTGCTGCTCAAAAGTCTGCGCGAGCTGCTGGGCTACATTTTCCTTTCCCAGGAGATGAGCGAGGTGCGAAAGCGCGCGCAGGGCTTCGAGTCCCAGCGATGCCTGATAAAGCTCAACCCTCACTGGATAGAGCGGTCCTCCTTCGACCCAGCCATGACCGACGCCGACGTTCTGGGCTAGCCCCTGCGTATCGCAAGTGGATTGGAGAAACCCATACGCCCTCCAAAGGTTGTCCCATTTCTGCCGGGCGAAGTCAGTGTCGCCGCTGCGCGTCACGTAATCGTTCACTGTAATAATGAATAGGGGCGTGGCGTCCGCAGAGGCATAGGCAAACGGTGTGTTCTTGAACCAGTCCAGAAAACTGGCACTTTGCGAGACTTCGTGAGGGATTTTACCGTCGGCCCGCTGATACTTGCTGAGGAATGCCAAGGCATTACGCGCAGTGGAGAAGTCGCCAGCCGCATCCAGCGCTAAAGAAGTCCACTCCGCGTCCCGGCCAAAGAACCACCCGAAACCGGGGCGCTGGTCATCGCTTGACGTGTCGAATCCGGCAGCCAGACCCTCGCCCAAAAAGGGGTTCTGCACGACGCCCTGCAACATGCTCACCTTTGCCCAGTCGTACGCTCGTTCGAGTTGCGCATCCGGGAGCTGAAGGCTCACAGTGCGCGCTAGGTAGTCCCGGTAGTACTGAGCAGAGCTGTGCAGCAATTCGTGATAGTCCCCCGCTAAGTGGGCGTAGAGGCTTGCCAACGGATTCCGCCCAGTGAAAGACGCGGCAATCACGATGAGCTTCGTCTCCACGCCTTTTTCGGTCGCGCCAAGGAGAAAAGAGTCTTGGCGAGAATGGGAAGAGTTGGTCGAGTATTCTTCGGAGATTCTCGTGGCGGACGGAGAGCCGACCAGGGCATCAAACTTTCCTGCTGCATCTCCGAAATGGAAAGCGCGCAGGGCCGGATCCCAGTCTCCTGCTGCATCTCCGACAGCGCCCGGCCATTCGAGCTGAAGATCGCGTTCGAAGATAGCCTCAATCTCCAGAGGTCTGGTTGTGTCGACATCGAAAGCGATTACCCCGCCCGGTTCATGCACCGGGACAAACAAAGTTTCGCGCACGGAAAAAGTGTCCCCGGTATAGACGATCGTGCTGGACTCAGGGCGAACAACCAGTGTTCGCGCGAGGGTTTCCGCGGGCACGATGGTGCCATCAACATGAAACCGCAGATGGAAAGCGCGCAGGATTTTCAGCGGATAAACCCAGGCCTCGAGTGTTCCTTGTTCGTTCCCGAAGATTCCGGCGCGAGTGCCTACGGCTGAGACAAACTCCCAGGATCGAATGGGTCGAGAGAGTTCCAGGGATTGCCCCGGCTCCCCGGCGAATGCGAGGGAGCACACGAGGAGCATGCTACAAGGCAAAACCACTCCCGCCAGAGGGCGCGATCTTCGCTGAAAAAGGCAGCGAAAATAATTCATGATTCAATGAAGGCCGATGTTGCCGACCGAGTATAGTCCGATTGACGGAAGTTTGGAAGCTTCCGTATCGCGCCATGCAAAATGTAACCGGAGGGGAGGCCGTCGAGACACTTAAGATGTAACCCGACTCAGAAGCTTTTTGAGGAGGGTGGATTGGGCAGCGAAGCGAAGTGGGAGTACTTCCG